>Ga0302286_10003208_pt1 | contig 11084 bp, 11 predicted proteins | sample III_Fen_E2_3_FD_198765 | JGI IMG/M metagenome (GOLD analysis project Ga0302286, IMG submission 198765) | Peat permafrost microbial communities from Stordalen Mire near Abisko, Sweden - III_Fen_E2_3 | ecosystem: Environmental > Terrestrial > Soil > Wetlands > Permafrost | place: Sweden: Abisko...
TGCCAAAATAGATATTACCCACGGCGAACTGCTCTTCGCGTCCTTCCTGGTTAAGTTCTACAAGGCGTTTGTCTTCGAGCAGCGCAATAGATATTTCTGATGTTTTTACATCAACTACTAATTCGCTATTCACTTTTTTTATTTTGTTTGGGTTGAGTTTATAAACAAAAAACAAACTTAAAGCCTAGATATTCGCTTATAAGTTTGTTTTCTTGGACTTTAAGACTTAAAAAGACCACTAGACTTATTTTTTCTTATGTCTATTTTTTCTTAGTCTCTTTTTTCTTTTGTGAGTTGACATTTTATGTCCTTTTCTTTTTTTACCGCTTGGCATCTTAATTAAATTAGTTGTATGAAAAAAATTATTTTACTACGCTCACAAATGTCTTAGCAGGTTTGAACGAAGGTATGTTGTGAGCTGGGATAATGATAGTTGTATTTTTAGAGATATTACGAGCAGTTTTTTCAGCTCTTTGTTTGATAACATAGCTACCAAAACCTCTTAAATACACGTTTTCATTTTTAGAAAGTGAGTCTTTTACTGTTTCCATAAAAGCTTCAACAGTAGTTAATACAGTAACCTTGTCAATTCCTGTATTCTTTGCAATTTCGTTTACAATGTCTGCCTTAGTCATTTCAGTTATATTTTATATGTTAGTTAATAAATGATATTTTCTTTTTTTATTCAAACGGACTGCAAATATATTGCTTTTATTCTGATTAAAAAACAATTGCGCTCCTTTTTTTTTCATTAAAGTCGTTTTTTTTATTTTTTAGACCCTTTATCCAGCATTAATTTCTCCATTTCGGGAATACTTAAATTTTTTGCTACAATTTTACCACTTTTATCAATTAAAACCGTAGCGGGAATTGAATTTATTGCATAAGCCCTTGAACCTGCACATTTCCATCCTTTCAAATCGGATACCAATTTCCACGACATTTTATGTGCGGCAACTGTACTAGTCCACGCTTCTCTGGAATCATCCAGTGACACGCCCAGGACTTCAAGACTTGTCCCTTTATGTTTTGCATAAAAAGATTGTAATTCGGGTAGAAACTGCATACAGGGTCCACACCAGGATGCCCAGAAATCAACCAGTACAAAGTCGGTTTTTCCAACCAGATCAGACAATGCGATTGAATCGCCATTAATTCCGGGTAATTTAATATCGATAAATTTACTGCCCACCGCTAACCTCTTTTCTACCTCCATGTCTGCAATTATTTCCTGAATGCGTTTTACACTTTTAGTATCTGCATTCATCAAATATACAATTGCTTCTTTTTCAGGGATACTATATCCATAAAAGGTATTCATAAACACATGTGTTCCTGCGAGCGTATTCACTTGTTCGGTAACAAACTTCTTATCGATGCTGATTTCTTCCTGATTTAACTTTTCAATTTCTTTTGAGAAAGTCAATTTTTGTTCGGGGGTCTCCACCTTACCAATATTCGATTTATAAAAATCCGAAGTCTTTTTATTGAATGAATTCTTTGCATCCTGGTAGGTTTGGTACAAATCGTTTTGTTTCGTACCTTTAATTACCATAAACCCACTGGTATCAATTGTTGCAGTAATATTTCCATTTTCAAGGACAAAAGCCTGACGGACTTTGTTATTTGAAGGAAATTCATAGGTAAGGTATCCTATTTTTGCAGTATCGCAGCTTCCTTTAAAGGTGAATTTCAGGTTTTCAATCAGAGTACTGTCTATCGATATCCACTCCCGGTTAATCCGTTGCTTCAGAAAAATTGTTTTACCATTCAGTTCTTTATTCTCAACTGAACCCGTAATTTCAAAAGTTGAATTCTTACAAGAGTAAGCGCAAAGTATTAGGAATAGGAATAATACAGTTTTTTTCATAATTTATTAATGTTTAAATGAATGTGTTGTTGATGGTAAAGTTCAAGACCCTACCTTTGCCTGCAAAGATGCAAATAATTATCACATTGCACAATACCATATTTAGGGTAAATTATTTAACTTGCAAATAAATGAATCCGACAGACTCTTTAAAATATATTTCAAAGAAAATCATTGCCTGGTATGATAACAATAAGCGCGACTTACCGTGGCGTGACATAACAGACCCTTATAGAATCTGGATTTCAGAAATCATCCTTCAACAAACCAGGGTGAATCAGGGCCTGGGTTATTACTTACGTTTTATTGAACGCTTCCCGACAGTGGAGATGCTCGCTGAAGCAGATGAGGACAGTGTGCTAAAGTATTGGCAAGGCCTGGGATATTATACCCGAGCCCGGAACCTGCACAAAGCTGCCCGCCAGATCATGACCGATTTCGGAGGTATATTCCCAAATCAACACAGTAATGTTATCAAACTTGCAGGAATAGGTGAATATACTGCCGCAGCCATAAGTTCATTTGCTTTTGAACAACCCTATGCAGTTGTCGATGGAAATGTATACCGTGTTTTATCCAGGTTGTTTGAGATACAAACCCCTATTGACAGCGGTACCGGCAAGAAAGAATTTGCTTTACTGGCCCAGGAGCTGCTTTCAAAATCTCATCCGGGAATACATAATCAGGCATTAATGGAATTTGGGGCTTTACAATGTGTTCCGGTTGCACCCGATTGTAATGCATGTCCTTTAAAATCGGTCTGCCTGGCTTTTGAAAACAATTTAATATCGCTGCTCCCGGTAAAATCTCCAAAAAAGAAATCAACGAACCGGTTTTTCAACTATCTTTTTATCAGGTTTCAGGATAGTACCTATTTGCAAAAACGCATTGAGAAAGATGTTTGGCAGAACTTATTCGAATTTCCGTTGATTGAATCCGATCACCTGATGAGCACTGATGAGTTGATTGACGAAGACGCATTTAAATCAATGTTTAGTGATAGTGATGACGTCGATATCCATAAAATATCAAACCCGATGAAACATGTTCTGAGTCATCGGGTTATTTATGCACAATTCTTTTCTGTAAATGTTTCAAAGGAGAATAAAATGATAAATCAATTTATTAAGGTACCCCTGAAAGAGATTGATCAGTTTGCTGTATCTAGATTAATGGAGTTGTTCCTTGAAAATGAAGATTTATACTGATTTATTTCTGAAACAGGTTTTTAAGCACTAGTTTTTCCAATGCATCGAATTCCTGATATCCTAATTCAGTCTTATAATTGGTTTTATTTCCAATAAATACGACTGTTGGCATTGCCTGCACACTAAACCGCTGCGCCAACACCGGATCTTTATCAACATCAATTCTATAAATGATGAGTTTCCCTTTGTACTTATCCTGGATAGCCTGAAGATGAGGGGCTAGCATTTTACAGGGACGGCACCAGGTAGCGTGAAAATCAAGAATGATTGGTAAATTTCCCAAACGTTTGAAAGTTTTATCCTTATCAAAATTCCACACTTTTTGCTTGAAACTTTGCAGATTCAACTCCGGAATTTCATCTTTAGATGTGTTTTGTGACATAGCCGAAACACTCACCAGTAAGCACAACATAATAATTTGAAGCGTTCTTTTCATTTTTATCATTTTTTGATTGATTACAATTTTACTGAATAACGATATACGTCGCCATTTGATTTAAACAAGCCTGTGATTTAACATTATTTCCGGAAAAAATCAGTCAAATAACATATCCGGGCCCTTAGCTCTATGATTTGTACGGTACAATTACCTTTAACGGGTTTTAATTCTGTCTATTTTCGCTGTTGCCTTTTTAATTTCTTTCTGTAGTCCGACAACATCTTTTTTTACGATCCAAAAATGATACGTTTCTAAAATCGCTTTTTTATCCGAATCGGCTAAATAGTAAACATAATTCTTTTTACCATGCAGAATCACCTTAATTGGTTTTGTGGTGTATTGGGCAATAAACGAGGCTACATCTTTACCGGCATCATTTTTAAAAGTAACAACTTCCCAACGCAGGCCACCATCGGTAAAGCTATGATAACTGGGATCGGAAGTATCAATTGTATCCGTACGGGCAAACAAATCGCTTGCTGCTACTTCGACGGATGTGTGTTCAAGTTTTCCACCGCAATAATTGCTTATCAGGAATAAGTCTGCATTTTCACTGACATAGGCCTTCAAATAAATGCGGTTTGTATTCCCTTCTGTTTGCTGTGTCTTGTAAATATAATTTCCGGTTTCCTGGTATATTTTATCTTTTTCAAACCTGAAATTCCGAAGGATTGAATCAGCCTCATGTTGTTTCTTTGGTAGAATACTGTCACAATAAGCTAATGACCTGGAACTTTCACGACGGACAATAGTATCTTCCAATGCTGCTGCAATTCGTCGTTTATTCACCAACCGGGGAAACAACAAATGAATACTGTCAATTTGAATTTTTGCGGCATTCAACGAATTCTGGCTGATGAGCTGTTCAATGTGCTTCAGTCGGATATCTGCCAGTTTTTCCTGTTTCTGCCTCGAATCGCAGGATATTAATAAAGTAAAAGTCAATAGGATAAAAAATACTCCTGATATGTGTTTCATTATTTTAGTTCTTAATAAAAACATTCTATACTCACCTGTAGAATCTTTATCCGGTGTTTTTTCAGATAAACTTCAAAACTGAATAGAAGGGTTCACGTATAAAATTAATTATTGATATTCTATTTTTCTGCAAATTTAATTCTTTTTTTTCAAAAGCACCAATTAAATATTTTTTAATAGTATCATTTCAATCAACTTTCTTTCAGGCAGATTATTGGCTTTAATTTTCCCCGTACTTTGGCATTTAATGATTTTTTCATTTATATTGAATAAATTAGGTCTTAAAGGGTGCAATTTCTTTGTTATTTGAGATTGATTTACATATTTTGTCTATCTTTGTTTCAAATTTCTCAAAATAACTCACAGATGCGAAAACCGTTTATTCAACTGTTGTTGTTCATAATGTTGGCCTTGCAGCTAACTTCATGTATAACAACTCACCAAATAAATTACCTTCAACCTTCTAAAAATATTATCCCTGCCTTAAAAGACACATTTTCGTACCGTGATTATAGATTAAAAGAAGGTGACCGACTTTCTGTTCAGGTTTATTCGATGGATGAAAAAACAAATGCTCTTTTTAATGGGTCAGGTAATTCCGGGGCACAAATGGGCACAGGTGGCGGTTCCGGTGAAAACATGGACCTCTTTACTTATCTGGTACAACCAAATGGAAGCATCCTGTTCCCGATAATTGGCGAAGTACACGTAAAAGGAAAAACAATTCGTGAAACAAAAGGAATACTCGAAAATGCAATCAGGCCGGTTCTAAAATTAAACTCGGTGGACGTCCGCATGGTTGGCCGTACATTCAGTATTATTGGCTCCGGTAAAGCAGGCAGGTTTCCATTCCCGCGTGAAAAGGTAAATATTTATCAGGCATTGGCACTTGCTGGTGACTTTGGATTTTATGCTGACCGGAGTAAAATCAGGATACTTCGGGTTACTGAGAAAGGAAACCTGGTTAAAACGTTTGATGTGCGTGGCATTGACATCATTAACTCAGAATTTTATTATCTGGAACCAGATGATGTTATTTTCCTTCAACCAATGAAAGAACAGTTTTTTGGTGTCTCCACTTTTTGGATGGCAGTATCAACTTTGGTTACAACCTATTCCTTCGGGGTGATTATTTATAAAACTTTTTTCAAATAACACCCTGCTTAGAGTAAATAAGCAGAGTTGACTCTTTTTTTAAACCACTGGATTTTAAAGTATTTATGAAAAATAAAACTCAAATACTCGTACTGCTTCTAATGTTGTTTACACTGTCATCGTGTTACAATTACAAAAGCCTGCGACTATTACAAGATAAAAACCTGTCACTGCCGACCTATGAAAAATCAAATTATATCGATTACCGCATTCAGGTAAATGATGAAATAATTTACAGGCTGATTACCTCCGATGAAACAATTTCAAAAATCATTTCTTCACAGTCGTCCTCAACTGGCCAAAACCAAATGTCTTACCGTGTTTACACCGACAGTACCATCGACTTGCCTTTTATTTCTCACATCCCTGTGGCAGGACTTACGTTAAATGAAGCCGCCAGGAGTGTTGAAAAACGTTTCAAGGAACTTATTCCGGATGCTTCTGTCAAATTGAGTCTTTCGAATAAAACATTTACGATTTTCGGGGATGCCGGTTCGGGCATTTTTCCAATATACAAAGAGAAACTTACTATATTCCAGGCACTTTCCATGTCGGGGGATTTCAATGAAACCAGTGATCGCAAACATATCCGTATTATTAGGGATACGGAGAAAGGAACTCAAATCCTGGATTTTGACATTCGGCCTAAAAGTATCATTGATTCAAAATATTATTACATTTATCCTAACGATATTATTTATGTACAGCGTGAGTTCTCCAGTTTTTATAAGGTAAACAGTTATTCTGCCTTACTGGGGGTAATCACATTTTCATTATCCCTGCTGTTCAGCGTCTTGAACTATACAAAATAATTTCACATCAGTTGTCTTCTAAATAAGCACCAAGAGAATGGAACAAAATAATTTCGACAAGCAATTTAATGATGATGAAGAATCCGGGTTCGACATCATGGAGTGGGTACTCTATTTCCTGCATTTCTGGTATTTGTTTGTAATCGGCATTATTATTTCATTAGGCTTGGCTTATCTCGAGAACCGGTCCTGGTTACCAAAAGTACAAACGACCGGGACTGTCATGATTGAAGAGAACAGGGCCGGAGCTAGCAGTTCACAGGCTCTTATGCAAGGGTTTGGTGTGCAATCAGGTTATAAAAATGTGACGAATCAGGTAATCATGTTACGTTCATACGACCTGGTGTGTAAAGTAGTGGATAGTCTCCCCTATTTAAAAGTAGATTACATTTCAAAAGGACCGTTCATTACCCGGAACCTGTATCGAAATTCACCTATCTTTATACAATCCGATTACATTTCTCCCGAAGCTCTTAATTTGCTCTTTAAAATCAAATTGAGAACGAATGGCACCTATACTATCACTGCCGAAAACAAGAAACAATTTAATAATTTTCAGGTTGAAGGAAGATTTGGGCAACCTGTTCAGAGCAATTTGTTTTTTATCACCGTGAACAATGTAAATAACAACCTTACTAATTCCGAGCTCTACTTTAAGTTCCCTGACCGTGAAACAGTAATTAATGATTTCAAATCACGCCTGAGTTTTGGATATGTCGAAGAAGGTTCTTCAGTTTTGAATATATCCTTAGTGAGTGAGACACCCGAACGGGATATTGACTTTATAAACAAACTGTGTGAAACATTTCTGGCCAATAACCTCGACCGCAAAAATGATGTTGCTAACAATACCATTAAGTTTATTGATAATCAATTAGGGGTAGTATCCAAATCATTGGCAATCTCCGAAGGGGATATGACTAATTTCAGGCAGTCAAATAAAATTGTTGATGTTTCGAGCCATACCAGTGACTTATTGGGCAAAGCTGCCAAGTTTGATGCTCAACAGTCGGAACTTAAACTACGTGAAACCTACCTGGATTACCTGACCAAATACCTGAAGACGAATATGGCGGATGGGGCTATCATTGCACCTTCGAGCCTGGGTCTCAACGAACCTATGCTAATGACTTTCGTCCAACAAATCAATGAGCTTTACGTTCAACGATCTGAAGTGACGGAAATGAACATGTACTATGCCAAGTATACAAAGCAAATTCAAACTGCCAAGCTAACGGTACTGGAAGTAATTAAAAGCATGAGGGCATCACTTGAAATTGAGAAGAATGATTTCAAGAAGAGATTGACAGTTGTCAATAAAGAGATTGAAGAACTTCCTAAGAAAGAGCTCGAAATGATTGCCATTGAACGGAAATATAAAATGGATGACAATTATTATACCTTCTTCCTTCAAAAGAGAGCAGAGTCAGAAATCTTAAAAGCTTCGAATACTCCTGATAACAACATTCTGGATAAAGCCCGTATCATTACAACAACTAATTCAGGCCAAAGAAACAAGACAATCCTCATGTTTTTGCTTTTTGGAATCATGATACCAACTGTTATCGTGATTATTATTGAATTAATAAACAACACTGTAAGGTCCAGTAAAGAGGTTGAAAAGAATTCAGCATTCCCGTTAATAGGTGCAATACGCCACACCAAGAGTTCCGACCCGTTGTTGGTCATTAAAAACCCACGTTCTGCCTTTACCGAAATGTTCAGGGTGATACGTACCCGCATTGAGTTCATAGTTCAGCGGAAAACGAATATTATGATCATGACTACTTCAACTGAATCGGGTGATGGTAAGACTTATTTTTCGATCAACCTGGCAGCTGTATATTCCATGGCAAGCAAAAAAACAATTTTGGTGGATATGGACATTCGGAAACCAAGTGTGAACCAACGGTTTAATATTGTTCAACCAAATGGTGTGACGAACTATTTGGCAGGACAGTGTACCCTGGAAGAAATCATTCTTCACCTGCCAAAGGTTGATTTCGACATATTGCCTGCCGGTTCAATCCCACCGAATCCGGGAGAACTGATTCGTTCGGATAAACTAATTTCAATGTTCGAAGAATTGCGTAAGATGTATGAATTCATAATTGTGGATACCAGCCCGATAGGGATGGTAACCGATGCTTATTCATTGGCACATTTATCGGATGTAAACTTATTTGTGGTCAGGAATGGTAAGACAAATAAAACATTCTTTAAAAAACTTTGTTCTCAATTGAAGATGGACAATCTGCCTCATATGTATACCGTGATGAATGATGTGGTAGACGATGGAAGCCGATACTCGAATTACAAACTATACAAATATGCTTACCTGATTGGAAACAGTTATGGGTACGGGTACAGTTCGAAAAAGAAGAAAGGGGAAGCTGAAAAATACTTCCATTATTATGAAGACGATACTGAAATCTAAATTTTTTGGTTGTCTGTTTACACTCTAAATAAATTACTAACATATATTTTAATTAAAAATTTTAAATGAAAAAAGTAGCTCTTATTACCGGTATAACTGGCCAGGATGGTGCCTATTTAGCGGAATTACTCTTAAAGAAAGGGTATATTGTACACGGATTGAAACGCCGTTCATCATCGTTTAATACCGACCGTATCGATCATTTGTACCAGGACCCACACGTTGACAATCGGAACCTGATGTTGCATTATGGTGATATGACCGATTCCATGAATCTCACCCGCATCATCCAGGAAGTACAACCTGATGAAATATACAACCTGGCTGCCATGAGCCACGTGAAGGTAAGTTTCGACACCCCCGAATATACTGCCAATGCAGATGGTATTGGTACCTTGCGTTTACTGGAAGCTGTACGGTTGCTCAACTTAACCAAGAAAACAAGGATTTATCAGGCTTCTACATCTGAATTATATGGTATGGTTCAGGAAGTTCCTCAAAAGGAATCGACACCTTTCTACCCGCGTTCACCGTATGCAGTGGCTAAAATGTATGCCTACTGGATTACTGTCAATTATCGCGAAGCATACGGAATGCATGCCAGCAATGGCATCCTGTTCAACCATGAATCCCCGCTTCGTGGCGAGACTTTCGTTACCCGTAAGATTACACGCGCAGCTTCCCGTATTGCCATGGGGATGCAAAGTAAATTATTCCTGGGCAACCTGTCATCCAAACGTGACTGGGGCCATGCCAAGGATTATGTACGTGCCATGTATCTTATCTTACAACAGGATACTCCCTCCGATTATGTGATTGCTACCGGTATTACTACCGAAGTCCGTGAATTCATTCGCATGGCATTTGATGAGATAGGTCTTACCATCACGTTTACAGGCGAAGGCATTGACGAAAAAGGAACTATCAGCAGCATAAACGAATCAAAATTCACAGAAACTGTGGGTGCTGAATTCCTGGATATCGTCAGGGCTATTAAAGAACCGATTGTGGAAGTGGATGCAAATTATTTCCGTCCTACTGAAGTTGAATTATTAATCGGAGATGCAACCAAATCGCGTACTGTTCTGAACTGGATTCCTGAATACGATTTGAAAGCACTGGTGGAAGACATGATGCGATCGGATGTCAAACTCATGAAAAAAGAAACTTACCTGAAAGAAGGTGGATTCAAAGTGCTTAATTATTTTGAATAATCACTAGAAAAATCAGTATGGATAAAAAAACAAAGATATATATCGCCGGCCATAATGGGATGGTTGGCTCGGCAATAAAAAGGAACCTGGAAGCAAAGGGTTATACCAATTTTGTAACCCGATCGTTTGCGGAACTAAATTTGCTCAACGAACAGGATGTTGCAAGGTTCTTCGAAACCGAGAAACCTGAAGTGGTGGTACTTGCCGCCGCCAAGGTGGGGGGCATTGTAGCCAACATGACATACCGTGGCCAGTTTATATACGAAAACCTGATGATTCAGAATCATGTGATTCATCAAAGTTATGTTCACGGAGTACAGAAACTGTTGTTCCTGGGTTCGTCCTGCATTTATCCCCGGTTGGCGGAACAGCCAATGCACGAGGATGCTTTGTTGACAGGCCTTCTTGAAACGACAAACGAACCTTATGCCATTGCTAAGATTGCAGGGATTAAAATGTGTGAAGCGTATCACGCGCAGTACGGTTGCAATTTCATTTCCATCATGCCTACCAATTTATACGGGCAAAATGACAATTACGACCTTGAAAAGTCACATGTACTGCCCGCGCTAATCCGCAAAATGGTGTTGGGAAAATGCCTCATGGAAAGTAACTGGACCAGCCTGCGTGCCGATTTGAACAGACGCCCGATTGAAGGTGTGAATGGCTCATTCAGCGATGATGTTATTCTGCAGGTTCTCAACAAATACGGCATATCGGAATCAAACGATGAAGTATCCATTACCTTATGGGGAACAGGTTCACCAATGCGTGAATTCCTGCACGTGGACGACATGGCCGATTCAAGCGTGTACCTGTTGCTGAATTACGATGCACCCGATACAACGCCTTCGCATGTCAATGCGGGATGTGGCGAAGACCTCAGTATTAAGGACCTGTCTGAAATTGTACGCAAGACAGTAGCTTACGAAGGTAAAATCATTTGGGACAGCAGCAAACCCGATGGCACT
>Ga0302286_10003210_pt1 | contig 11076 bp, 17 predicted proteins | sample III_Fen_E2_3_FD_198765 | JGI IMG/M metagenome (GOLD analysis project Ga0302286, IMG submission 198765) | Peat permafrost microbial communities from Stordalen Mire near Abisko, Sweden - III_Fen_E2_3 | ecosystem: Environmental > Terrestrial > Soil > Wetlands > Permafrost | place: Sweden: Abisko...
GAACAGTTAACACAGATGTTGTGTAGAATTTCAAGGTAAACACCCCAGTTGTGCATGCAGCAGTTGGGTTATCTGCGTAGGCTTTAATAAGATACGTGCTCCCTGATGGCACTGCAGTAGCTGATATCACAAGGATATAGCCATTCTGCGCTGTAGATGGCGTGCATGTTGCAGAGATTACCAGGAGAGTCGAGGAATCTACCATCCAGCAGCTAGGTGAAGAAGCTGAAATCGTGTAGTCACTGGGGAATTTGATGACGATTGTATTTCCAGATACTTAATCGACTTGAAGGATATATGAGAAGGTATAAAGAACAGATGTTTTGCTGTATCTGTAGCTGGAAGCGGAGACTGCTTGGCTTGTGACGAAATTACCACCAGCTGTTAAGGCTTAGGAAACAGCTACAGTGAATACCTTTCGGACTTTTCGACTGCGGATCTCAGATACTACGTAACTTGAGTAAGAAAATGTGCCTAGATAAAAAATTGAGAAAAAGGAAAGGTAATAAAAGAGAAAGATATTTTTGTCATTTTTGTTGTTGTTCCCTACCTATAATTGGTGGTGTCATGATATTCGAGACTGCTAAAGCTAATGGCGTAGCTTATGTCGATGACGTCGTGAAATACACTACAGACGTTGAGAAGAAATCAGTTGTAGCTCCTGAAACAGCCATGGTAGATTTATATTATCGACTGTCATATTCAAATTTCAAGTTCGATTCGCTACTCACTGACAACGACGCTGTAAGACTCAGACTCGACATGGTGATTGTAACGACAGTTGAAGCAGTCGTCGCGGAGAATGATGGTGTTGGTAGAGTTGCAGTTACTGGGGAATAGCTGTTCGTGTACACTGCGTAGGGAATAACTGCAACAGCACCTAGTGTTCCTGTCGACGACCCTGTCTTGATTATCACAGATGTCATGGTATTCACCGTGGATGGATTGTAGATTCCTTGGATGTTGATATTGGGAGAGTTTGAACTGCTGTAGAGGATTCTGATTTTGGAAGGAATAAGCAAAGCAGCAACACCATAGAATAAGCGATATTTGACAGAGGCTCCAAGAGTAGTTCCTTTGTCAAAGCAGTTAAACGATAGCCCATTTGTGAGTGCTGATCCTAACAGTTAATCGAATAGTGTTGTAGTACTTGCACCGGAATCTGCAACTAGTGGGAATTCGATATCCATAAAATAATATGAACTTGGCGCAGTGAATTGCACGTTCATTAGCGTAGACTTGCTGATTGATCCGTCTTTATTGGTAAACGACAAAGAAGTAGCTGCGGAGGCAAACATATTCATTTTGATGGAATCCGTGGAAGATATCGTTGGGACACTTGTGTCTTGCACATATTTTTTCGCTGTTCTGTCGATGACAAAATAATATGCCATTGCAGTAGAAGGGAGATTCCAGAAGTATCTAGTCGAAGAAGATATCTCTACACGCAAGACAGAGATGTCATAAACTGTATTAATGGCGAATGCGAATTCTTAGATGACTAGATATGTATCGGTGAGTTTCTAGAAATGGCATATTTTAGCGCGAGATTTGGAATTCGTAGCAGCTACTTTGACGTTGCATTTGAGTCGCTAGCGATTGGTGTACATCGTAGATATGTCAATAGCAGACGGGAAGGTGATCATGAGTTGATCGCTAGTTGTGGTAAATGCAGTTTTGAGCTTGATGCGGAATGTGAGCATCTCATTGCTGCCAACTAGCGTGTTGTATCGGATGTAGTTTAAAGACCCAAGAGATAGGATAGTTGATGTAGTCAGCATGGTGTTGGATGTTAATGTGACTGACGATGAAGTTTTGTCAATGATAGTGAAGATAGCATTGAGTGTGGAGATTTTTACGATTTAAGATGGCATTGTGGAGAAGAATATCTTGAGTTTGACAGAGCTCGAGGTGAATGTACCGAAATCTAATTGAAAAAATAATCATTATTTTGGGGAGAAAAATAGATCTAAATATGCTTACTTTGAATGACAAGATATTTAGTGGATATTGTTGAAACTGGGTTGGCAGATAGGTTACTGATGTCGATGAATTACACATTGAATGTAGCAGCTGACATATCTGTGTCGAATTCAATAATTATTCTCGATCCGGTAGAGAGAGTCGTAGAAGTCGAGAATTAAAGAAGTATCGTGTATTTCTCGACAATTGCAGCAGTTGCAATCGAAATCGTACCAGCTGAAGGATTCGAAATGCTCGATGACCATGTTACAGAGTTTTATTCTATCGGGAAGTTATTGCAAGAAGATTGCATGGATACTATCTGTGGGATTGCGCTAACATCCAAGAATCCAAATTGAATACTGTAGCTACCAGCAGCCATCTAAGTAAACCCAGAAATCGTTATTGTCGACCCTGAGAGACTAATTATCGGTGTGCCATTGAATTAGCTGCTTACTATGGAGTACACGAAGTTTCCAGTTGATGGAGAGGAGCTTAATGTTATTGTGAGAATGCCATTTGTAGGAACGATGTAGTTGACTGTGAAATCGAGTTCAATCGCATGATCAGTGATTTATTGTCCAGTTGGTGATGTGAACTAATCCGATGCTGATTAGGGTAGTGTGCTGGCAGCAGTGAAGCTGTTGTATTAGAATAATACAGCAGAAGAGGTAACACCTAGAGATATGAATATTATGTCAGATGATGTAATCACCACTGTAGGATTTGGGAAATTCGTTAAGGTCATGTCCAGTGTCGTTGTTGGTGTGCCAGACAATGTGCACGATACATACACGGAATCACTAGAAACTGTGCAAGAACCGATGCTAGTGCCATTATCAGTGACTGTAGCTGTTCCAGCAGTTAACGAAGCAAATCCATTTACTGGCATGCTATTGTAGAACAAGATGATCTTCGAACCACTCACATAGCTGGAATGGATTGTATGCGATAAGACAATCGTTGGTTCGTAGTCTTGGATGTTTGTAGTTGTGTACGCGGACAGGACAATTGATTGAGTGCTGACTGTTGGAGATGTTAAGCTGACTGTTGACAACGTTGATGTGTATTTCGCATATGAATTCGTTGTGTCAACTGCGATGAATTTCAGTGAAGCTAATGACGATGCAGTGGAGTATTCCTTGATATTGTAGATTGTGATTGTCCTCGAAGTACTAGCAGAAATATCGCTCAGATTAACGATAATAATCACTGGGGAAGCGACTGTGATGCCATAGTATGTCCCAGCAGGTTAAAGCTAGCAGGCAATGGAGTCTGTGGAGGACTAGCAAGGTAAAGAATATCCAGTTCTCGCAGCTGTTGGCGCAGTCGCTGATGTCAAAACGAGGAAATATACTGTGCTCGCTCCAGTAATTGCACCGGGTGGAGTGAACGCAATCTGCATTGCTAAAGGGCCTGATTTAGCTGAATGTACAGGGAGTGTTAGCGTTGCTGAGGTAAACGCAGTGATTTAGGTAATCGTACCAGTATACGCTGTTTAGGCTACATACCCGACAATTACATAGGAATAGATTACCGCTGATGCTGGTAACACACTTGGGTTGGAAACATTGTCGATTTGAAGGTTTTAAGAGCCAGAATTGATAGTATCCACTAAGCGAATAATGAAGATATTCCCGATGGCTGTGTATTCTGTTGTAGCATACACTGAGCTTAGAGTGAACGTAGCAGCGGAGAGATCATATCCAATAGGAAATTTGACAACAACTCGATCGTTCGTAGCACTGAAGGAGTTGGTAGTACTACCTAGATTCACAGATTAATACAAATACGATCCTGTGGTAGGTTAGGTGACTGTTCCGACAAGAGAAGTCGCAGTTGCTGTGTATGGAGTGAGGATGTCTTCAAAGACAAACGCTTCAAGTAGAACACCAGCTTTTGTGACAGTGTAGATTTCAATTGGAATCATCCCTGTGGAGGTAGACCCTGCTGGGAGCAGGATGTCGTTGAGAAGAAGAGCGAATGCGCTATTTAACCCCGCACTCATTCGCAATGAAACCATGACTTTTTTGAAATTCGATTCGATGATACAGCCGAATGTCGTTGTGCTGAGTGGTTTTTAAGAGCAACTCACAGGTGATCCAGGTGATAATCCAGTTTTACCTAAATAATCGTTGAATAGACTTGTCACCCCGTCATCGGCGTATTTCGGAAAGGCTATGACTAATCTCCCGTCGACAGGGATTGCAACAGATGTTTGGATTTTGACGATGATGTCGATTGCTGTGCTAGCGTTTTCAAAAGTTGTCTCAAGTGTCGCGAGTGTATTGAAATTCGCAGTGGGGTAGATTGTAAAGTATACTCTTGTCCGAGGAGTTAGACTAGCTGAGTTAGCTACTTCAAAGTAGGATTCACCAGAACTGGAGAAGTAGAGTCCTTGATAAGGGCCGTTCTGCACGGTCACGTAAACTTTATAAGTAGTTGCTGCTGCTAGGGTGTTATCTGCAGGTCCGTAGATTTAGATTGTTAGAGGGGATGACGAAGTGACCATGCAGACAGCTGATTCGAAAACTGTGTTGGTAGTAGTCGTGAATCCGCATGCTAGGTATGTTTAGGATTATGCTGTAACATCGGAATTGGGGAATGTTAAATAGATATATGAACTCTCCGTCAATGCAATTCCTGGTTGCAAATAGAAATTAAATTCCCCGTAGGTGCCTGTGCGGATAAATTGATTGTATTATGAGAGATGCTTCGCGTAGACGAGGGATTCGTACGCAGAAATATCAGGGCCTGTCGCAGTGAAGCTCAAGAGTTTTTGAGTCCTTGCAGTATCTTGGTAGATTTAGACAGTGAAAGTAGGGGAAGTCACAGCAGAACTTGGGTTTGTTGCGTAGCCTTCGAGCTGAATGGTAGCGCCTGAGGAGATATCTCCAAAATTGCTTGCTGAGAAGGCGTTAATTGATGATGTGTAGACACAAGTTATATAGTCAGAAGCAGCGGCTATAGGGTAAAGCAATGTGTCTTAGCAAAAACTCTACGGGACATAACTAGTCGATGGGAAGATGAAATCGATAACACCTTAACCGCTTGAGAGAGAAATTGGGAGTTTCAGCTGGAAGAGATATCTTGTGATTTGACTCTTAGGGATCTATGTTAAAGATAAGAGGAAAGACAAAGGTATTCAGAAAAGATTATTGATAACATATAAAATATGGGTAATGATAGTATCAGGAATAAGTTAGTTATGTAAGTATTTTTATGTTACTTTGGTTGTGTCGGGGTAATCAGGTGCAGTGACTTTGAAATCTCCCGAAGAAGGGCTGATTGGTGTGACTGCTGCAAGAGGGAGGAAATATCGTTTGTCGACGATGACTCTGTTTTTCACTGTTAGTCCAACTAAGCTGATTGTTGTGGAGGAAATTTTAGCGTTTTCTAAGCCTTGGATTGTTAACGATACAGTTGATCCAACTGCTTGATTCGAAGCGTATTTCCAGACCACCCAATTCCATCCTTAAAGCGCTCTGCAAGTACCAACGTTGCAAGAGACTGTGAGAGGTTAGATGTTGAATGCTGCGGTAGGGAATTCTACAATGAAATAATCATAGTATTGAGATCCTGTCTTAGCTGCTGCGACTTGCTGTGTCCATGTGAGATCGTAATTTATGTTAGTTTCAGCTGGACCTGCACCACTACCTCCCATGGTGATGGTAGGATATTTACTGGAAGCTGCGACTGTTGTAGGGTCGGCTGCGAGTCCGAGAACATTCGTGCTTATGAGGAAAAAGAATTAAGACAATAAACCAAATAAATAGATGATTCCAAATATGGAAAATATCTTAAATGTATCGGCATAAACATTCTTAATTAAATGAATTTTTGTGTGTTGTTACGTTGAGACATATTTGAAGGAGAAATCGTAGTTGATTTCTGATGTCACTAGACTCCCACCTGAGTACCCTTCGAGGATCATGTACACATGTCGATCATCAGTGAGAAGATTCGGGTTGACAATCTCATCGATGGCTATTTCATATAATGTGCCAGCTGCAAAAACTGCTCCAGAGATAACTATGTAAGCATGGGTATTCGTGGATTTATCACCATGATAAAGAGCGCAAGATAAAGTAGTTTACACATTACTTGGATCGTACTAGCAGTTTATGCTTTCACCTTAGCTGAACCCAGTTCCTAGATCTTCATCGAAGAGATCATTCCATTCTTGGTCTAGAACTGGAATTCTCAAGATCAGCTAACTGCACGACACAGTTGGTTTCACGTAGAGATCAATTATCGTCTTTTCGTTGGGATTGTTGATCAGCGTTGTCGGCTCGAAGATCTAAAACCTATCCTTGTGAGGGAGATAGATTCTGCGGGTAGCTACGAAATTTGGTGAACCAGGGAATGTTATCGTAAAATCATAGAATCCTGAGGTGACTGGCATAACAACTCCGTTGATTCCGTAGTAGTTGTCGACAGTTGATACACCGATTAAGACATAAGTCGAGATAGGAATGGAACTTCCCGCAGTTAGCACAAGATCTAAATATGCTTAAATAGGCGTTTCAATCGTGATGAGAGATGTAGCTGCGTTGATAGAGCATGTGTGCGCAGGGTATTTTTAATTGTAATAAGTGGAAAGATCCCAATAGCAGAAGAGCTACGCGTCGCTTTGCATGACGTAGGAAGTAGGCAATTACAGATATATGAATGAGCCTGCAGCGATGTTAAAAGGGATTTGCACGATAAACTCTAAAGGGCCAATGTCTTCAGTGTAGAGCTTTGTACGAGTCTAGAGGAGTTTTTCCCATTTTGTGACGACTACTGCGGGCGTTAATGTTGGAGATGTCGCTGTGCCTGTAGCGACTAAGAGATTCAAAGGTGATTCGTATTTATACCATTATTTGACAGTCCACACTGATGGGTTTGTGAGAAGTGGATTTGTCACTCTGAAGTTCACGTAGAGAGTTGTTCCATTACGAGTTTGTGCACCGTAAGTAGCGTCAATGTAGTCGAGCTTGAATGGGCCGAAATCATGGATGATTAGGTAGTCATTGGGAGAATCTGACACGAAATCACAGCTGAATTTATACCCATACGGATCAAACTAAGATCCCTAGAGAATTCCATTTCTGCAGATAGTCTCTAAGTTGAGTCCTTTGAATTCGACTGGGATGAGGATTTATATACACCCACCATCAGGGATGTCCCTGATTACGATGTATTTGATGGTATATTCGGATACTTCTCCTTCTACGAGGCTACTTGCTGTGACTTGTAATGATGCAGATGGGATGGTTAACGCAACAAGGGTTTGTGTGAATTTAGCTAAGGTAAACCTGGAGACGATTCTAGATCTCCAGAATGTATATCCAGTGATTGTAGAGTCACTTGACACAGGCGTGATAGCAGCATAAGGGGGTGTGTTCATGATAATCGATCCTGTTAGTGTTGTGCTAGCAGCAACCGATCCAGTGATGTGTACGAGAATTTACTTGTTTGTATTGTAGCTGTAGCAGATAGTGCTGACAGCTACAAAATCCGTGTCGAGTGCGCAAAGATCGATTCTTGGAACGATCCAAGTTGATGGGAATTAGAATAGAATGTGATCACCGGGTTGGAGTGGGTGCACGTTTGTTTCGAAGCACAGCGATAAGCTCGCGGAGGTGTCAATGTCTGTGAGAGAAAATGTTGGGGAACATGAAGATAAGTCAATGTCGATGGGGGTTCCATGGAAAGTATGCGATTAGAGGGTATTTGTCATATTCACGAGAAGATAGCTGTTCTCGTAGATAGGGGTGGTTACACCTTTGCCTTGAAGAAGAAAAAAAAAATATTTGTTAAAAAATGCAATTTGGGAAGAAAAAATGAATATTTCACTCGCTGAAGCTGTAGCTGTAATCGTTGTCTCAGCTCGAAGGTTGACTTAAATCAGCTACTTGATCGCTTTTGGGTTGAAGATATCAGGTATGTGTATCTCATAGTCAATAGATGGGTCCATTTAAGCAAAGTTGGAAATGACAATTTAAGCTGGGTTGGGAGAAGTTCCAAGATATAATTTACAGGTGATTGTATCATACCCACTCATAGGGATGATGTTCAGCCCTTCACAAGGTACATCTGATCGCTAGGGTAGCCCTGTGCCAAGATCAGAAGCAAACCCACTTGTGAACACAGTATCGATGTACGTTGAGAATTCTAAGATCAATTTCGTTTCGGATGTATCTGTGATAACCGACTAAGGGATTGCATTGATGAAATTAAACACGAACACAACGACAGTTCTTCCACAGATAGTCGTACCTCCACTGAAGCACTTCAGATCCGTTGAGTCTGTGTTCATCTTGTTGACGCTGTACACCCAGAAATTTTCAAATGAAGGAGCGAGATTTCGGAATGCTTTTTAGGTGCTCGCTGTGTTCGTCCCATCGGTGATGGAAGCACTTAGGATATAATCTCCAGCGATTGAAATGCCGAAGCCATCACGCGTTGTTGAAGAATCATCGTTTCCTCGGTAGCCGATAATTAATTCGTATTCGACGTTGAGGGTAACCCCGTTGATGGAATTTGATTAGGGGAGAAGTAATGTCACAGTTTAGCTGTTGATTGTGCAGTCTTCAGCGATGTCACCGTTTATCGTGCAGTATAAGTACCCTTGCATGACCCAACCATCGAGATCGTAGACCGTCTCGATTGATGTAGGTTGGTAGACTGCACCTCCAAAGTCTACAGTCATTGTGCTGCCTTTCGCGAAGGTAAAAGGAGAAGTAAACAGCATTTTAAAGTAACCACGTTCACCTTAACGAGCGAGAAGCTCGGTTATTGTGAAACTCTGCCATACTGCGATTGTTGGGAAAACGCTTGGACCAACGACATCCAGTGCTGGCACGTCTTAGTAAGTGAAGTTTATCTCAGTCTTTTGATTAAGGAACAAACAATTCATTAACGAACAGCTAGAAACATATCATTTTGATGTCATTTTATCTTTATTTTTCTTACATATAATGTGCTGTTATCGTGAGAGGTGATGTGATACGCACCTGGATTCCAGGTAGACGCTTGCTTTGCAGGATGCGTTGCTCTAAAGATCAGTACAATCTATGTTTCCTGCGCAACTTCTGTGAAAGCGGAAACAACAAGATAATTATTCGTGCCATCGTTTGTGAGCTAGCACAAGATAGTGCTTGTCAGAGAAAGCTGCGAAATCCCTGTTAGGCCTGATTTTATTGTGCAAGTCGATTTAATAGCGGAGAAATCAGGAGAGCTGATAGGGAATTTGACTTTGATCTCGCCGTTGTAGGGTATGATTCGACAATTTGTGAAGGTCAAACTGAAAAGATATATTCAAGAAAAAGAAGTAAATTTATTATAAAGAATCCCTGTTAAAATCATATGAACTTACACGTAGACGACCTCAGCTAGCCATTCCATATCCGTAGATGTGCTTCTCACAGGTACGTTCGGTGTATTCGCACTCTCATCTGGTAAAATCGTTAAAGATGTGTAGATTATCCCTCCATCTGTGTATTATCCTGAGAGAGTCCACTCAACAAATGAAACTTTCAATCCACTCTGCCAATAATGTCCATACAATACCACACCTTCATCGACAGCAGTTGAGGTACCATCGGACCCCGTGTCATAGATGTTATTAGCGTTTTTGATATTGTACAGATAGAGGGTTGTCCCGACTGATACAGCTGCATTCAGTTTAATCAAATAATAAGTCTAAGAATTCGTGTAGTAATCGATGTAAATCGCTGATCCTGAAGCAGATCCAAAGGAGTAAGTGATCGACATCACTGCTGATAATCGATATGTAAACCTGTAGCTCGGGAAGATTATGATTATCGAATCGCCAGAAGAAAACGGTGTAGTGTAAAAATCACTGTTGATAGTCCAAGTAGCGAATAAACAGATTTCACGATCAGCTGGTATAGTTCCAAATGTTGGCTAGCTTGCGCTGATGGTATTGGATGCCTTAGTAACAGTTGATTGCGCGTTAATCGATGAGACTACTTTAACTTCTATTGAGTTTAGAATAAATGGATCTTGTAAATCTGATGTATAAGCGGAGTTGATTGTGATGAAGCAGCCTTTTGCTACGTCTTCACAGAGCCTGATGTTCGGGACATAGATACTCACAGAAGTGCCATACCCGAGGGGAGAAGAAAAACCTCTAATTTACAAAATTACATTTTCTAGCTCTGATCCTTTGAAGACATAGCATCTAGCGTTAGGATGATTGGAATTCGTGAACCCGCAAAGGTTCCCGTTGATGAAAATCGAGCATGGGACGTTGACACTATCGACTCCCGTAGCGATTCCTTATCCAAGATCGACATACCATTTAGACGCCGATTCCGTGTAGATTGTCACAGTAGTCATATTGAAGTTAATCGCACCTTCATACGGGATAGTTAGCCCCGTGGAAAGCGATGCGATAATGACATTTTCACCATCTGCACTTTCTGTTCCTGTAGTGGTGACTGTAGCAGATGGGAAACTAGGAATAGCTATGTCCATTTAGTAGAGGTCCTATTCTTGAGGTACGGTATTGTAATATGTGCCATCCAGGAAGGTTAACACTCTGAAGAGATATTTCCCTCCGAAGGGAGGAAGGTAAACGCTCGCTATGGAGATAGGTAGATCACACTAACCTAAGCCGTAGCCACTTGGATATTTAGTATAAGATGTTGCAGCAGGTGTCTTAAATCTAAAGATATTCAGATAATATGAGGGAGTCAAGGATGATGTCTAGTATGGAACTTCAGTGCCAAATGTCACACCTGAGAATTGAAGAGGGAGGGGGTAAAGTTAAAAAAATGGATAAATATATTAATATTTTTACCTGGTGTGTATCCTTACTGCCAGACCATGTCGAAAGTCCCTCCGTAATTCCTCCATAAAAGCGGGATTTACAAGGAGATCTCATGTTGTGTAGTCGAATCGGATAACGGTAATTCATGATCAGCGTTTGGATACAATCTGAAATCCAAAGGGATCAGCTGACTGAATGTTCCATTCACTAACGTTGTGAAGAAGTCAATTTACACGAATGTCAAGCTGTTAACTTCAGATATCTGCAAACTTCCAGCAGCCGTATTCTCATCGATAACTAGATAACTACTCGAGGAAGTATCATACTCGTAT
>Ga0302286_10003214_pt1 | contig 11070 bp, 13 predicted proteins | sample III_Fen_E2_3_FD_198765 | JGI IMG/M metagenome (GOLD analysis project Ga0302286, IMG submission 198765) | Peat permafrost microbial communities from Stordalen Mire near Abisko, Sweden - III_Fen_E2_3 | ecosystem: Environmental > Terrestrial > Soil > Wetlands > Permafrost | place: Sweden: Abisko...
TCAGGTCGGTTGGCCGAGTGGCTAGGCAGCGGTCTGCAAAACCGCGTACGGCGGTTCGAATCCGCCATCGACCTCAATAATGAAAGACCTTTCTTACCCGGAAAGGTCTTTTTATTTAAACAAAAGAAGCTGGTGTCTCCACACCAGCTTCTATAACTCATCAAAAAACTAAAACTTCAAATCAAAAGCGCAAAAACACTCTTTTCATCATCTAATCTAACCCTTTTACGGTTGAGGTTTTAAATAGTTTCAGTAGTTGAAAAAAAAATTCAATTTTTTTTCAATTTTTTTCGGAATACAGGCCTGAATCATCAGAAAGAGCTGATTTGAATACTAACCGGAGAAATATTGTAAATATAATATATCTGATGCTTGAAATTTAACATTTAACCTATTGTACTACATTTTGGATGAAAAAACAATGTTTTAATAGCTCAATGCATTGTTTTGCAAGAACTATTAATTCAGTTAATATGCATTCTATTAAATATATGGATTTTATTGGGCTATAACGAATGTTTAAAATATGACGATCTTGCTTGTTAAAACAACCTTGAGCGAATAGACAATAAAATATAAAACACAAGCCATTCGCAATAATTTACTAAATTCAATTAACATATAATGAAATTCGTGACTAAAAATGTTCTTTTCTCTAAATTTCACTTAGCAGTACTCGAAAGTCCGTATTTAGGTGTAAAACTCAATATTAATTAACAATTATGTTTAAAAAAATGAAGCGTTTTTGCTATGTTTTTTTCTGTGATTGATTTTAAAGCGAATGGCAATAAATATATAAAAAGATATAGTATTCGCATTTTGCTCATTCATAGTCTTTTAATATTAGTGCGGAATCAAATTCGGTTTTTTGGGAATCCTGAGAAATAACTTCAGGAAAAATTGGAAATAAAGGAAAAAATGCCCATTTTCATCCAAAACTAAAAGTAATGAAACGATTAGTCATTTTATCCGGAGCAGGCATGTCAGCAGAGAGCGGAATTCGTACTTTTCGCGACATGAATGGGCTTTGGGAAGAGTATGATGTAATGGAGGTCGCAAGTATTGATGCCTGGTACAAAAATCCTGAATTGCTGATCCGTTTTTATAATGACCGTCGGAAACAGATGATCGAAAGTAAACCAAACCGTGGGCATTTACTGCTTGCCGAATTGGAAAAATGCTTTGACGTACAGATTATTACACAAAATGTTGATGACCTTCATGAAAGAGCCGGATCAAAACATGTTTTGCATTTACACGGTGAATTAACCAAAGCCAGAAGCTCTATTGATCCATCCTTGATTTATACCTTAACTGATCCCGAAATGAAAATAGGCGACAAATGTGCAAAATGGAGTCAATTACGGCCTCATATTGTATGGTTTGGTGAGGAGGTCCCGGAAATGGCAAATGCTGTTCCGATTGTTGAGTCTGCAGACTATCTTTGTGTAATTGGAACCTCTTTAAATGTTTATCCGGCAGCTGGATTGATTAATTATGCGCGCCCCAGGATTCCGATATTTCTGATAGATCCGAATCCACCTGCGGTGCTACCTAAAAGGGTTCAGGTTATTGCAATAGGTTCAGGTGAAGGTGTTGCCGAATTGATAAAAAGACTTGGTGAACATTGCTAATAAAATTGTGTAAAATTTGTATGTCATTAAATTACAAGCTTATGAATAGGAAAATTATTATCGCGGTTACCGGTGCAAGCGGCTCGATCTATGCGAAGAGGCTGTTGGAAAAACTTGAGATAATAAATACTCAGTTTGATGCCTGCGATCTTGTATTTTCTTCCACCGCCAAAGAAATATGGAAATATGAACTGGTGATGACACCTGATAAATTGTCTCGTCGTTTCACAATTTATGAAAAGAATAATTTCCACGCGCCTTTTGCTTCAGGTTCAGCCGGATATGATACGATGATCATTATTCCGTGTTCGATGGGAACTTTGGGACGAATTGCATCAGGTGTTTCAGATGATCTAATCACCAGAGCAGCTGATGTAATGCTAAAAGAGCGGAAAAAGTTAATGCTTATTGTTCGCGAAACGCCCTATAATTTAATTCATCTTAAAAATATGACCTCGCTGACAGAAGCTGGCGCCATTATCATGCCTGCAACACCTTCTTTTTATAGCCTTCCGCAAACCATTGAGGAGCTTGTCGATACCATAGTTAACCGGATCCTTGATCTTGCCGGTTTCAAAAATGACGGTTTCAAATGGCAGACAGGCGAGACTTTGAGAGGGAGCGAATAAGAGAGGTGAGGTGGATTTGTCACGCATCCAACCACGATCGCCCCCACTTTCAGTCTCCTCTTCTCTCATTCTCTCTTTCTCTCCCTCACAAGTTGCAGCCTTCTATGCGCTTGCGATTGTGGCGACACTCACCCTGACCCCGGGGATTTTAAGTAACGGTTCGCAACAGGCCTCAAGGGTTGCACCTGTTGTCACCACATCATCAACGAGTAACAAATGCAAGCCGATCAGCGGAGTTTCATTTTTAATTTTGAAAATTCCGCTAACATTTTCCCATCGCTCGAACCTTCCCTTTCGGGTTTGTGACGAGGTATAAAACTCACGAACCAGGTTTCCCAAAATAATAGGTCGGTTCATCTTTTCAGACATTCCATTACAGATCTCAACACTCTGGTTAAATCCCCTTTTCCTCTCCTTTTTAGGATGAAGCGGAACAGGAATTATGGCATCAATTTCCGCATATAATGGATTTTGATTCAATTCGTACCCAAATAAATTTCCCAATTTACGACCCACCTCACGATTCCCCTTATATTTAAGTTGATGCAGAAGGTGTTGCAAACGTCCACCTTTATCGAAGGTGCAAAATGAGGTGGCATGGGTAATACTTGCCCTACCCAGAAATATATGAAATACGGGATTATCTCTATATAAGTGATAATTTGTCCTCGGGAGGTCGGCCAAACAAGTAAGGCATAAAACGTCTTCCCCCTTCACAAGCGGAGTATTACATCCTGCACACAATCGGGGATAGAAGAGCGAAATTAGATCGTCTAAAAGTGTCATTTGTCTGGATTTAATTAGCTACTATGTAATTACAAATTTAAACAAAGGATTTTAGAAATGGTTAAAATCAATCTTGATAATCAAAAATTTCATCTACCTTTAGTATCAAAATCAAAGCGCTATGGCTAAAGATAAAAAAAACAAAAAAGCACTCAGCTTTAATAAAGCCGGGTTGAAAAAGGCAATTCTGTCAGTCTATTACGAAAGCAGCAATCAGTCATTTAATTATAAACAGATAGGAGCTGCTGTCGGAGCCAAAGATGTTGGAGCTTTGCAGCTTGTAAATGTGGTTTTACAGGAACTTCGCGATGCCGATACCCTTATTGAAACGGATCGTGGAAAGTTCCGCCTTAAATCACAGGGAGGAACAGCAACAGGAATAATCGAAATTAATCCAAAGGGATATGGTCAGCTTTCAAGCGAAGAATTGAGCGAACCTGTTTTTATTTCGGCTGCCAATATGAATCATGCCCTTGACGGAGATAAAGTGCGGGTTCGTTTATACGCGCGCCGAAAAAGAAGTAATCCGGAAGCTGAGGTGATTGAAATCGTCGAGCGGGCGAAAACTACATTCGTAGGAACAGTCGAGATTTCCCAATTCAGCGCTTTTCTGGTACCCAATAAAAAAACGCCTTTTGATCTTTTTATTCCTAAAGACAAACTTTTAGGGGCAAAACATGGTCAAAAAGCTATTGCGCGAATTATGGACTGGCCTGAGCATGCAAGAAATCCATTTGCAGAAATCATTGATGTTCTTGGGGATGCCGGAGATAACAATACAGAGATGCACGCCATTCTGGCAGAATTCGATCTCCCATATAAATATCCCGAAGCCGTAAATCAGGCTGCTGAAAAGATTTCTACGGAGATTACTGAAGATGAGATTAAAAAGAGGCGTGATTTCCGTGGAGTCCCCACTTTTACGATCGATCCGGCCGATGCTAAAGACTTCGATGATGCCCTTTCAATTCAAAAATTAGAGAATGGGTTATGGGAAGTTGGCGTTCACATTGCGGATGTCACATACTATGTGAAACCCGAATCATTACTCGAAGAAGAGGCTTACAATCGGGCAACATCGGTTTATCTTGTCGACCGGGTTGTTCCGATGTTACCCGAAAAATTGTCGAATGGGGTTTGTTCATTGCGGCCAAACGAAGAAAAGCTCTGTTTTTCAGCTGTTTTTCAACTAGATGATCAAAGTACAGTTGTCAAGGAATGGTTCGGACGGACTATCATTTATTCCGACCGCCGGTTTGCCTATGAAGAGGCGCAACAGGTAATCGAAACCGGGGAAGGTGATTTAAAAGAAGAGATATTGACACTTGACCGGCTTGCAAAGCAATTGCGTATGATTCGCTTTGAAAATGGGTCTATTGGCTTTGATCGTGTTGAGGTGAAATTTGAAATCGATAAGGATGGCAAACCGCTCAGCGTGTTCTTCAAGGAATCGAAAGACTCCAATAAACTGATCGAAGAGTTTATGCTTCTTGCTAATAAACGGGTAGCTGAATTTGTTGGGAAACCAGGTGCAAAAAAGAAGGAAAGGACCTTTGTTTACAGAATTCACGACAAGCCAGATCCGGAGAAACTCGACTCGTTTAATCATTTTATCAAACGTTTCGGCTATGGAATTCAGACCAATAATCCGCAGACTGTTACCGCCTCGATGAATAAGCTGATCGAAAATGTGGCCGGTAAAAAGGAGCAGAATGTAATCGAAACATTGGCAATCAGGACAATGGCAAAGGCCGAATATTCTACTCGTAATATTGGTCATTACGGTTTGGGTTTCGATTACTACACTCATTTTACCTCTCCGATCCGGCGCTATCCCGATATGATGGTCCACCGTTTGTTGGCGCGTTATCTCGATGACGGCCGTTCGGTTCAGGCCGATCAGTACGAAGAGATGTGCAAACACTCATCTGCGATGGAGAATAAAGCTGCAAATGCTGAACGTGCATCCATCAAATACAAGCAGGTTGAGTTTATGGCAGATAAAATTGGCCAACAATTCAAAGGAGTGATTTCGGGGGTTAAAGAATGGGGTATTTATGTCGAGCTTGATGAAAATAAGTGTGAAGGAATGGTTCCGTTACATGAACTAACAGATGATTATTATGAGTTCGATGAAAAGAATTATTGCATTATCGGGCGCCGGACTCACAAAAAATATCAATTGGGTGATGCTATTGAAATTGAGATCGCTAGAGCAAATATACATAAGAAACAACTTGATTTCAGGATTGTTGGTGAAGAGTTGCTACCTCAAAGGACGAAAATTCCCATGAGAGGAAGAAAAAGGTATTCCTGATTTAGAGAAAATTCCCTTTTCCCTTCGAAAACTCATTAAAGGCCTGACTTAATTAGGAGTCAGGCTTTTATCATTGAAACTGTTTTTATGTCGAAATTAATGTTTGCTGGTCTCTTTTAATTTCTATTCTTTTGCGGTAATTTGACGGATTAATAATAGAATTCGCGAATTTAAGGACAATTTCAATCTAAACATGATGGATCTTTCACCTTCTGTATTGATGCTGTTGAAATGGAGTTTGATAATCACTATTTTGGTGATTGTATTCTTTGTTTTTAACCGTACTCGTACTTTTTCCAGAGGAGCCAGGGGTAAAAAATTGTCATTTAGTAAAAGAAGAGTATTATATGATGCCGAAATCGACCTTTTCAAAAGTCGGAGGTACAACCCATCAAATATTGAAATGGTAGTTACCAATACCGGGACGAAAGAGATTGATCTCAATGCTCCGGTTATAATCTTTAAAAGATGGTTTACTAAACGAAAATTTCGCGTTCGCCGGGTTGAGCATTCGGAGATTTATCCTATTCTAATTGAACCGGGCAAATCCTCAATATTAGATATTTCGTTGGAACAATTTTATGACTCAGTTCCGGAGTTGCAATTGGCTTGCAGGATGAGTATTGAGATGAAAGATCAAAATGGCAAGAAATTTAAAAGTCAGACAATTAGGCTAAAATGGTTTTAATTTAAATGAGAGACTGGAAATTTAAGGATAGCGATTTTAGCGATTTCCTTGTTTATGAGGGTAACGATCTTGGAGTAAGCTGGACACCTGAAAGAACCTTTATAAAAATTTGGGCGCCGACCGCCAGGCGAATATTCTTTCGTTTGTACAAATTTGGGCAAGGTGGTGAGGCAATTAAGGAATATCAAATGTTGCCTGATGAGCAAGGTACATGGATTTATGAAATCAAGGAAAATCTCGAAGGACAGTTTTACACCTTGCAAATTCGTGACGGAGAGGGTTGGCTCAAGGAGGGCCCCGATATTTATGCAAAAGCAACAGGTGTGAACGGTATCCGTGGGATGATCATCAATCCTGAGAAGAGTAATCCTTTACTTTGGGAAACAGATATTCGCCATTCACTAGCAAATCCAACGGATATGGTAATTTATGAAGTTCATGTTCGCGACTTCTCAATGTCCCCATCTTCCGGAATTAAAAATAAAGGCAAATATTTGGGATTTACCGAAGCTGGCACTAAGCTTCCTTCGGGAGAGGCCACAGGTATTGATCATTTGAAAGAACTGGGCGTTTCGCATGTACATCTGCTTCCGGTTGCCGATTTTTATACGGTTGATGAATTAAATACTACGCCACAGTATAATTGGGGTTACGATCCTTTAAATTATAACACCCCTGAAGGATGGTATTCGACAGATCCTACCGACTGTACAGTACGGATCAGGGAGTTGAAAATGCTCGTAATGTCATTGCATAACATTGGAATGGGTGTAATTATTGATGTTGTTTATAATCATACGGGATTGATTTTCGAATCTTATTTTAATCAAACTGTCCCGGGATATTTTTACAGGTTCGATAAGGATGGCAGATTCTCTGATGCCAGTGGATGTGGTACCGAAATCGCCTCCGAGCGTGCAATTGTCAGAAAATACATCATCGACTCGGTCGCTTATTGGGCGGAGGAGTATCATATCGATGGTTTTCGTTTCGATCTGATGGGATTAATGGATATTGAAACAATGAATCTGATCAGAAAGCGCCTCGATGAGATTGATCCTCAGATATTCATATATGGTGAAGGTTGGACAGCCGGCGAGAGTCCGCTTCCTGAAAAATTGCGGGCTGTCAAAGCTAATACAAAACGTCTTGACCGAATTGCGACTTTTTGTGATGATATGCGCAATGGATTGAAAGGTTCTCCATTCGAAAAGAACAATGCAGGTTTTATTAGCGGAGTGACCCTGCGCGAAGAGCAACTTAAATTCGCTATAATTGGGGCCATTCAGCACGATCAGATTATTTACGACTTTGTAGTTACATCGAAACAATCGTGGGCAAACAGTCCGGCGCAGTGTGTAAATTACGTCTCCTGTCACGATAATTACACACTCTTCGACAAACTTCAGTATTCCTGCCCCGAAGCTTCACCCGAAATTATCGAACGGATGGCCAGGCTTGCATTTGGAGTGATTTTTACTTCACAAGGTGTCCCCTTTCTTCTTGCCGGTGATGAGATGCTTCGGACGAAAGGCGGACATAACGATTCTTACCGATCGCCTGACTATATCAACCAAATAGATTGGACCCGAAAAGTGCGGTATACCGGATTGGTAAATTTTATGAAAAGCTGTATTGAGTTAAGGCATCAGCATCCGGCTTTCAGAATGTCTGACGGAGATATGGTTCGCGCAAAACTGCGATTCTTTGGTAAATATATTCCAGGGATAATTGCCTATGAACTTTGCGACCATGCGAACAGTGATCGTTGGCAACGAATTCTGGTACTTCTCAATGGTAACAATTATTCAGTCGAATACGAAATTCCGCTCGAAAACTGGTTAATTGTTGCTCAAAACGGCGAAATCATGCCGAATGGTGCCGGATTTACAAAAACTAACGTCGTTCGCATTCACCCAATTTCGATGATGATACTCGCTGTGGAGGATTAAAACGCCGCCATCAATAAATTAATATCCGTAACCGGAATATTAAGGACTTCGCCAATATCCTGATTGGTCAATACACCGTTAAATACATAGATTCCTTCGCAAAATCCACGATTAGTTTTAACATATTGATTGACCCCACCCGATTGACCGATTTCGAGCAACATGGGAGTCAGAATATTACTAACAGCAATTGAGGTGGTGCGAGCTACCCGGGAAGTAATATTCGGGACACAATAATGGATTACACCATGTTCTATAAAGGTTGGTTTCTTATGGTTTGTAATCCGCGATGTCTCGATACATCCGCCCTGAATGATATTTAAATCGATAATGACAGAATTTTCTTTCATTCCCTCAACCATCTCTTCTGGTACGATCATTTTAGGTACTTCATTCATTGATAGCGCACCGATTACAACCTCAGCTGATTTCATTGCCTTTCGCAGTGCCTTGGGATGAAAAACAGAAGTGAAAATACGCTGCCCCAGCCGCGATTGAAAATCCATCAATTTCGAAATAGAATCGTCGAAAACTTTTACCGTTGCGCCAAGTGCCAGTGCAGTTCGTGCAGCGTACTCAGCCGCTGTACCTGAACCTAATATAACAACCTCAGTTGGTGAAATTCCGGTTACAGAGCCAAGAATCACCCCTTTACCGTTTCGTGCCGTACTTAAGTATTCACTGGCCACAATCATAGCAGTGTTTCCCATGATCTCACTAAATATCCTTTCAATGGGAAAAATGCCGTTTTCATCTTTTACATACTCGAAACCCACAGCAGTTACTTTTTTCCGCATCAAACTACGTATCGACTCCTGGGTTTGTAAGGTCAGGTAAAGCGGCGAAAGCAATAATTGATTGCCTTTCATCAACTCACTCTCGTCATGTGTGAAGGGAGCCATTTTAAGGATGATATCGCACTGAAATATTTCAGCTGCTGATTTACAAATCACAGCACCGGCATCTGAAAAAGCTTTGTCAGAATAATTAGCCTCTTTACCTGCACCCGATTCCAAAAAGACCTCGTGTCCGTTATTTACAAGTAATTCAACTGATTGAGGAGTTAAGGGTACGCTATATTCTATCGATGAAGAATTGTCGGGAATGCCGATGTTTAGTTTTATGTTTCGTGGACATCTCTTGTAAAGCTCCTCACGTGGAAGAAGCTGGTCGTTGGCCAATGTCGAAAGTTTACCGCCTTTTCGTTGATTCATAATTTGATAATTTTTAAAAAACTGCCTTCAGTGAGATTCAATTATCCTCCGGCCATTTTCAATTTCTTTAATATTCACCTTTACCGTAATCGAAGGTAAAAGCGATTCAACCATTTCGGGCCATTCGATAAAACAATAATCACCACTGTAAAAGTAATCTTCGTATCCAAAATCATAAGCCTCGCTAACATTTTTGATGCGATAAAAATCAAAATGAAAAATGGTGCTATTATTTTCTGTTTTATACTCATTTATTAGGGCAAAAGTGGGTGATGTGACGTAATCCAACACTTGCATCTCTTCGCAAAGTGCTTTGATAAAGGTGGTTTTGCCAGCCCCCATTGCACCATAAAACGCAAATATTCTGTCTGCCGGATGAGCCTGAATAAATCTTGCTGCGATGTGATTGATCTCTGAAAGTGAGTTTATTTCTGCTCTGAACATTTTTGCCGCTGTTTTTCACCCCAAGTTTAATGAAAATCTTGCTTTAATAAAAGAGATTGGTAAAATTTCTGATTTATTCCTAACATCCCAATTAAAAAATTGATATCAATCGTGCAAAAAATCAGGTTTGAGGCATAATTATTTATCGTATTTTTGAAAAATAAAATCAGACACATTAAATGCTTTTTAAATGAATATTCCATCAAATTTGAAGTACACGAAAGACCATGAATGGATTCGTGTTGAAGGTGAAGTCGCTTTTGTCGGCATTACAGATTTTGCTCAGGGAGAATTGGGTGACATTGTTTACCTCGAAATTGAGACTGTGGGCGAGACCCTTGCCAAAGAGGAAGTTTTCGGTACGATTGAAGCTGTAAAAACTGTATCGGACCTGTTCATGCCTGTTTCAGGTGAAATTCTTGAAATGAATGAGGTGCTAAATGATGCCGCTGAACTTGTTAATACCGATCCTTACGAAAAAGGGTGGCTGATCAGGATGAAAATATCAGATGCAGCTGAATTGGATGAATTACTGTCTGCCGATCAATACAAAGAGGTGATTGCTGAATAATCGAATTTTTCTGAATATTAATAGGATAGTCATATGAATTGAATTTTTACATCCTTAGTTCATTTGTTTTCGAATTTTCATTAAATATTTTAGTTGAAAGAGTGTTTTATTGATGAAAATTTAGTAATTTTAGTAGCATAAATAATAGAAAAATCGATCCGTTTTTGGACTGAAAGACTTTCGGGGGAAGTACAAAAAAAGGCGAAAAAACATGGGAGATCACTTTGACTCCTTGTTTTTCCGCCTTTTTTTGTCTTCGAAATTTTTAGATGCTAATTCTTTAAAAATGAACGATTCAGAATTCGCTGATCCTTAAAACAATTGTCAATGCAGCTTCATGTAACCCCAGTCGGTTATTTGGCGCACTGGCACTTTTTCCATATGGCCCGACAGACATTTTTGATCTGTCTGACTCTTTTTTTATCTGTTCCTTCAAAAAGCCAGACCACACTGGTAGCATGGAATTTTGATGACCAGGATTCGATAGCTGATTCTGGAATTCTGATAAATACCACACGAAAAATCACTACAAATACGCGGGGCGATATTAGTTTTCCCTCCGGCAGCGCTGGTTTTTCAATTAGCACTAAGCAATGGGATAATGGAAATAATCTTAAATTTTGGCAGATTAATCTGTCATCAACTGGATACAAAAATCTATGCATATCCTCGAAACAACGTTCATCTTCACAAGGTCCTCGCGATTTTAAATTACAATTTAGCCTTGATTCTGCAATTTGGATTGATGCCGGGAAGAATATTCTTGTAAATGACAATTTCACAACTGGAAAAGTAACAGATTTTCAGCTTTCCAATATTTGTGATAATCAAACAA
>Ga0302286_10003215_pt1 | contig 11070 bp, 8 predicted proteins | sample III_Fen_E2_3_FD_198765 | JGI IMG/M metagenome (GOLD analysis project Ga0302286, IMG submission 198765) | Peat permafrost microbial communities from Stordalen Mire near Abisko, Sweden - III_Fen_E2_3 | ecosystem: Environmental > Terrestrial > Soil > Wetlands > Permafrost | place: Sweden: Abisko...
AACTGAAAGCTTCAAATGCTGTGCCTGCTGACAAATCAGAAAAGGTGACTCCGGATGAGAAAGGCAAAATTGTTAAAGGTAAAGTTGTGAATGCTGAAGGAAAACCCATACAAGGAACTTCAGTTATTCTTGTCGGTTCAGTAAACGGCACAATAACCAATATGGAGGGCCAATTTGAACTGAAGGATGTTCCAAAAGACGGTGAATTGGCATTTTCGTTTGTTGGATACGAGACCGTAAAGGTGAAACCTGATTTTAAAAACCCGATGACGATTAAGATGGTTAAGGCTACAGTTGGGCTTGATAAAGTGGTGGTAGTTGGCTATGGAAATGATAAAACTCCGCCACCACCGCCACCACCACATAGTTTGTCTGGAATAAATAGTAATCTTGTATTTGAAGGACTTGATAAATATCCCAAATCGAAGTTTTATTTATACAAACGCTCCGGTGAGCTTGTTTACCAAAGCGATGATTTCCATAATGACTGGGGTGGTACAAACGGAGGAAATGCATCGGCACTTGTTTCAGGAGAAACCTGCTACTACATACTCGAATTGGGAGGGACGATCCGATCAGTGAAAGGATTTGTCAATGTTGGTGGTCAAAAAATTGTAGTGAGCACTGATTCGAACGGTAATCCGCCACCGCCACCTACAGGAGTAGCATTTAATTCAGCCGATTTTTCAAAGAATCCGCCATTATTTTTTCTTGATGGTGTTATTATAGATAAGGCAAGGATGGATGCCATTGATCCGAAGACAATTGCCAGTATTGAAGTATTGAAGGATAAATCGGCCACCGATAAATATGGCGATAAAGCAAAAAATGGTGTTATCCTGATTACCTCGAAGAAAAACCAGGGTGCTTCAAATGGTAATAAATTGGGAGATGTCGAAGTGGTAGGGTTTGGAAAATCAGCAGATATCAAACCAAGTGATCCTGTATTTATCTCTAGTTCAGGAGTAGCAATTAGACCAATTGACCCCGAAAATCAACCATTGTATGTGTTGGACGGAGCAATTGTCGATAAAACAGTGATTGATGCGCTTAATCCTAAGAATGATATTGCCTCAATCGAAGTATTAAAGGCTAAATCGGCTACCGACAAATATGGCGATAAGGCAAAAAATGGGGTAATTCTGATAACTTCAAAAGGTAAGGCTGCTGCTTCATCTGATCAGAAAGCAGACAAAGCCCCAAAATCAGAAACTAAATACAAGGAAGTTTTTATTGTGGTCGAATCGATGCCCGAATTCCCGGGAGGGAAAGAGGCTTTAATGAAATTTATTCAGACGAATATAAAATATCCGGCTGAGGCACAGAAAGCAAAGGCATATGGAAGTGTAATTGTCACTTTTGTTGTCAACAGCAATGGCAAGGTTGAAAGGGCAAAAGTTGTCCGCAGTGTATATCCGGCATTAGATGCCGAAGCTTTAAGGCTGGTCAATTCAATGCCTGACTGGCAACCTGCCCGCCAGCGAGGTGTGGCAGTAGATGTTGCCTATACGCTTCCGATTGAATTTACGTTGCAATAAAATACAGCCCTGACAGGGTTTCAAACCCTGTCAGGGCTAATTCACAATAATTATTTTCAAAACCTGTCAGGTCTTAACCTTCAATTAAATATCTAATCCAGCACAAACTCATTTCCTGTTTCAGGAATTTCGATCTCCCCAAATCCCGCTTCTTTCATCCGTTCTTTGTAGAAGAGTTGAGCGTCGTAATCGCCATGGACTAAAAATGTCTTCTTAATCTTTGACTTATCCTGACAACCGAGGTACGATAACATTTCGTTGTAATCGCCATGTCCGCTGAAAGCTTCGATTTTCTCGATCGTAGCATTGACTTCATATTGTGTTCCGAAAATTGAAATCAACCTTTCGCCACGCATAATCCGGGCGCCAAGTGTACTCGGGGCGCAATACCCAACACAAAGGATCGTATTTTTGGGATCTGAGATATTATTGGCTAAGTGATGTTTGATCCGGCCAGCTTCCATCATTCCCGATGCGGAAATAATCACACATGGTTTGTTGATGAAGTTGAGTTTCTTCGAATCTTCAGAAGTTTTAATGTAATGCAGCGAGTTGAATCCAAAGGCATCGTCGTCTTTTTGGATCACTTCAAGAACATCGCTGTTGAAACATTCGGGGTGCAGCCTGAAAATATCAGTCGCATTTACCGCCAGTGGACTATCAACATAGATCTGAACTTTCGGCAAGCGGCCATCGTTGAAAAAGTTATTCAGTGAGTAAACCAGTTCCTGCGTTCGGCCAATGGCAAACGATGGAATGATCAGTTTCCCTTTCCGATCGACACATGCTTCCGTTACGACCCGCAGCAGATCGGCTTCAGCTTCGTGTAAATGGGGATGTAACCGGTTTCCGTAGGTCGATTCGGTGATCAGGTAATCACATTGGGCAAACGATTCGGGGGCTTTGAGAAGCCGGCTCGATGGGCGGCCAATATCACCCGTATAGGCAATTTTTGTCAACTTCCCGTTTTCGGTGATTTCAATCAGGGCACAACCCGCACCCAATAAGTGGCCAATGTGTGTAAACCGAACTTTAATACTTTCATTGATATAAAATTTACGTCCAGGAGCTGTGCCAATAAAAAGCTCCATGCAATGAACGGCATCCTCCTGTTTATAGATTGGTTCAACTGGTGGCAATCCCTGATGCGCCCTTTTACGGTTGTGCATTTCGGTATCACTCTCCTGAATATGTCCGCTGTCGGCGAGCATAATGGCGCAAAGGTCGCGTGTGGCGTTTGTGCAGATCACCGATCCACGGAATCCCAGTTTGTAAACAAATGGAATCAATCCCGAATGGTCGATATGGGCGTGGGTTAGGATAATATGATCGATTTCACTTGGTTCGAAACCCAGATTCCGGTTCAGCCCATCGGTCTCCTGGCCTTTCCCCTGGAACATTCCGCAGTCGAGAAGAATTTTTTTACCGCTATCGAGGGTGATTAATGTTTTACTTCCGGTCACCTGTTGTGCAGCACCAATAAATTTTATTTTCATGATCAATACAGTTTAAAGATGACCGAAAGGTAAACAAAAAAATCAAGGGACAGAAATTAAAGGTTAAAGGATAAAGTGTAAAGGTTAAAGGATAAAGTTTAAAGGATAAAGTTTAAAGGGTAAAGGTTAAAGGATAAAGTGGCTTTTTACGAGAGATCGCTAATTAATTGCATTTAAACCTGTCATAGTCATAATGCAGTATTCCGGTAATTAAAGGATTCAACATGCCGGATAGATGACACTGACCGGGTTATAGATGACCCTGTCCGGGGCTTAGATGGTTCATTACGCCATATAGATGCAGTGCCACGGCGGCGTAGCGTGTCATCTATATGGCGTAGCATGTCATCTACGTGGCGTGACATATCATCTAAATGGCGTAATGTATCATCTACATGACGTAGCAAGTCTTCTGTAGGGCGTAACGTGTCATCTAAATGCTGTAACATTTCATCTACATCGCGTAGCATGTCACCGGAAAGGAAATCTTAAAATAAAAATGACAAAAAAAAGCTGCCACAGTGATCTGCAGCAGCTTTTGGTATTTAATATTGAAATTATTCTTCGACCTGTTCGGCTTCGTAGGCTTTGAGCAACTCTTCCTGAACTTCGGCCGGTACTTTTTCGTAGCTGGCGAATTTCAGTTTGAACATTGCACGACCCTGGGTAATTGAACTTAATGAGGTTGAGTATTTGTTCATCTCTTTGAGCGGTACTTTTGCCAGGATCTTCTCAAATCCTTTTTCAGAACTCATCCCCATGATCAAGGCACGGCGTCCCTGCAAATCGCCCATCACATCACCTAACCTGTCGGATGGAACCAACACTTCGACATCGTAGATCGGCTCAAGAATTTTAGGACCTGCAATTTTAAAGGCAGCACTAAAGGCATTACGTCCGGCCAGGCGGAACGAAATTTCGTTCGAGTCAACCGGGTGCATTTTACCGTCGTAAACGCAAACCCTGATATCGCGGGCATAAGATCCGGTGAGTGGTCCCTCTTCCATTTTTTCCATGATCCCTTTCAGAATGGCCGGAAGGAAACGGGCGTCGATCGAACCGCCAACTATACAATTGCAGAACACGAGCTTTCCACCCCATGGCAGATCGGTTACATCGGTTCCGCGTAAGCTTATTTTCATCTCTTTCCCGTCAATTTTATACATGTCGGGAACAGGCATCCCTTCAACGAAAGGTTCAATCACCAGGTGAACCTCGCCGAACTGTCCTGAACCACCGCTCTGTTTGCGATGACGATAGTCGCCGGCTGCGATTTTAGTGATGGTTTCGCGATAGGGGATTTTAGGTTTGAGAAATTGGATGTCGATTTTGTAGACATTGTCGAAATACCATTTCAATGTATTAATATGGTATTCGCCCTGCCCGTGAAGCAAAATCTGTTTTAACTCTTTCGAGTATTCTATCACATAGGTAGGGTCTTCTTCGGCAAGTTTGTGTATATATTCTCCCATTTTTTCTTCGTCAGATTCACTTACCGCTTTTATAGCCGTGGTGTAGCGTGGGGCGGGATATTTTAATGGGGGAAAATTGATCTCTGCATCTTTGTCGCAAAGGGTATGGTTATGTTTTACATCTTTCAATTTTACGGTAGCACCGATGTCGCCTGCCTGCATTTCGGGGACTTTCACCCTGGTTTTCCCGGCTACGGCATATATCTGGGAGATTCTTTCTTTCGAATTTTTGGTGGTATTAACCAAATCCATACCCTCTTTTAATATTCCGGAGATCACCTTAAAATAGGTGACTTCGCCAACATGCTGTTCGATGGAGGTTTTGAATACGAAAATTGAGGTTGGACCATTAATATCCATTTTAACAAATTTTCCGTCGATGGTCTCGACAGGTGCAAGTTCGCCCGGATTAGGCGCAACATTGCAGATGAACTCCATAAGACGGCGGATTCCCATATCGCGGGAAGCGCAGGTACAGAATACGGGGTATATGCTTCTGCTCAACATACCCATTTTAATTCCCTTACGCATTTCATCTTCGTTCAGGTTTCCCTGTTCGAAGAAAAGTTCCATTAGCTCTTCATCATTTTCGGCAGCCATTTCAACCAGCTGGTTATGCGCAGCTTCTGCACGAGCCAGTTCGGCAGCAGGGATGTCGAGTACTTCAGGTGCTCCTCCGGTTGGGCCCCACTGAAGCATTTTCATTTTCAATACGTCAATTACTTTGTTATAAGCCAGACCGGGATTAACAGGATATTGCACGATGGCCAATTTGTTACCAAATGTGGTTTTGGCCATTTCAATCGTATTATCCCAGTTGCTGTTTTCGTGATCAAGATGGTTGATGACAAACATCAACGGTTTGTGGAATTTTTCAGCGTTTCGGTTTGCGATTTCGGTACCTACTTCGACACCGTTAACCGCGTTAAAAACCAATAATCCGGTAGCGGCTACACTCAATGCGGGAATTACTCCTCCCACAAAGTCGTCCATCCCCGGAGTGTCGATGATGTTAATCTTGCAACCTTCGAATTCGGTGTAAAGGACTGTGGCGTGCACTGAATTGCCATATTCCTGTTCAACAAGATTGTAGTCTGAGGCAGTTGTCTTTGTCTTGACATCGCCTCTGCGACTAATTACACCACCCTCGAAGAGCATCGACTCGACAAGGGTGGTTTTCCCGGCGCCGGAATTACCAATTACAGTAATGTTCCGGATCTCTTTAGTTTGATATACTTTCATGCGATAAAATTTAGATAAAAATTTGGAAATCTATTAGTTAAAAATTCAACTTTATTCATCACGCTCAAAAAAATCAAAGTTGTTTTAAAAACAACTTTGAAACATCCTTAAAAGATTAAATGGTTTAATCATTTTCCATTTCACCAAAAATAGAAATTTTTTAAAACGTTCCAATTTATTGGGTGAAATGTTCAATTTTTTAATTTTAAAATTAATACGACTAATTATTATACAATTGATTGGTTATTAGGATTTAATTAAGTTCCTGCATTTTCCGTGGAACTTTGTTCTGTGCAAGAAACATGTTTTTAAATATATTTTTAAAACCTGGTTGACTTATTATTCTGTGAGATTCGGGGACATAGAATGCAGAAAAAAAGAAATTCAAAAGCAAATCATGATTTAACTTTTTAGGATTTAACCTAAACTTTTGATTAAAAACACTTTTTTTTCTCCAGAGTGATTGTTTTCTGTTGGAATTTAGTACTTTTGCAGTCCATTTTGGGAAAGATTCGTTCGGTTGGAATCAGCTATTTGACTGATCTTTCGTTAAAATGGATTGAAATTGAGTTCATTTTCGTGTGTATTTTATTATAATTCAAATTTAAAAACGTTTATGCCTACTATTCAACAGTTAGTACGTAAGGGGAGGGTAAGTCTCGTAGATAAGAGTAAATCTCCGGCGCTTAACTCTTGCCCACAACGAAGAGGCGTATGTGTTCGTGTTTACACCACGACGCCTAAAAAGCCGAATTCGGCCATGAGAAAGGTTGCCAGAGTAAGGCTGACCAATCAAAAAGAAGTTAACGCATACATTCCGGGAGAAGGTCACAACTTGCAGGAGCACTCAATCGTGCTTGTTCGCGGAGGACGTGTAAAGGATCTTCCAGGTGTTCGTTATCACCTCATTCGCGGAGCACTCGACACTGCTGGTGTAGATGGCCGCAAACAACGTCGTTCAAAATATGGTACAAAGCGTCCAAAACCAGGACAGGTTGTAGCAGCGACAAAAAAGAAAAAGTAATTGATTAAAAATTAGTTATTTGTTTGGAGGTTTGGTTGAGTAAGGGTTTGCCCGGAGCAAGCTATTTAAACTGAAGACTGAACAACAACCGATTCGAATAACACAAACAATGTGTAACTAAGATGAGAAAGACAAAACCGAAGAAAAGGATCATTTTGCCCGATCCTAAGTTTAAAGATGTGCTGGTAACACGCTTTGTGAACAGCCTGATGGTAGATGGCAAAAAAACAATCGCTTTCAAGATTTTCTACGATGCACTCGATATCGTTGAGAAAAAGATGAAAGACAACGAACTCTCCCCACTTGATATTTGGAAAAAGGGTTTATTAAACATTACCCCTGCCGTTGAAGTAAAGAGCCGGCGCGTTGGAGGTGCTAACTTTCAGGTTCCGATGGAAATTCGTCCGGAACGTAAGGTGGCCATCTCGATGCACAATTTAATTCAGTATGCAACCAAACGTTCAGGCCACTCAATGGCTGAAAAGCTTGCAGCTGAAACCGTTGCTGCTTTTAACGAAGAGGGTGGAGCATTCAAAAAGAAAGAAGATACACACAGAATGGCTGAAGCAAACCGTGCGTTTGCCCACTTCCGTTTTTAATTGAATACATAGTAGATATTTGCATAATATATAATGGCTAAAAGGGATCTTACAAATACCAGAAACATTGGTATCATGGCTCACATCGATGCGGGTAAAACAACCACCTCCGAGAGGATATTGTTTTATACCGGCAAGACTCACCGCATTGGTGAAGTTCACGATGGGGCAGCAACCATGGACTGGATGGCACAAGAACAGGAGCGCGGTATCACAATTACTTCTGCTGCTACATTTACAGAGTGGAAGTACAATGATATCGTCCATCAGATCAATATAATTGACACTCCGGGGCACGTTGACTTCACGGTTGAAGTTGAGCGTTCTTTACGGGTGCTTGATGGAGCTGTAGCTACGTTTTGCGCCGTAGGAGGTGTTGAAGCGCAGTCTGAAACTGTTTGGCGTCAGGCTGAAAAATATGGCGTACCAAAAATCGCCTTTATTAATAAGATGGATCGTGCCGGCGCTGATTTCTATCGCGTCTACAACGACATCAAGGAAAAATTAGGTGCAAACCCGGTTCCAATTCAGCTTCCAATTGGAGCTGAAGAAAATTTCAAGGGAGTTATTGACCTTATCCGTATGAAAGCACTCTATTGGCACAATGAGGCAATGGGAGCTGAGTATGATATTGATGAAATTCCTGCTGAAATGCTCGAGATTTCGCGTGAATGGCGCGATAAAATGGTTGAGTCTGTTGCAGAACAGGATGAAGTCCTCATGGAAAAATTCTTTGAGGATTCAGATAGCATTACTGTTGACGAACTTATTGCTGTAATTCGCAAAGCGACATTGACCGGTGCAATTATTCCAATGCTCTGTGGTTCGGCCTTCAAAAATAAAGGGGTTCAAACCTTGCTTGATGCTGTTTGTGCCTTTTTACCAAATCCGCTGGATATTGGATCAATTGAAGGAAAAAATCCGGACACCGGCGAAATGATTGAGCGTAAACCATCAATTGATCAGCCGCTTGCTGCTTTAGCATTTAAAATAGCAACCGACCCGTTTGTTGGACGCCTATGTTTTATCCGTGTATATTCGGGTAAGATTGATGCCGGATCATACGTATTAAATATGCGTACCGGCAAAAAAGAACGTATTTCCCGTTTATTCCAGATGCACGCCAACAAACAACAGCCACGCGATATCATCGAAGCTGGTGACATTTGTGCGGCAGTTGGTTTTAAAGATATCCGTACCGGTGATACACTTTGTAGCCTCGATCATCCGATTGTTCTCGAATCAATGACCTTTCCTGAACCGGTTATTGGTATTGCTATTGAGCCTAAGACTCAAAACGACATCGATAAGCTTTCAAACGGGTTGGCAAAATTGGCCGAAGAAGATCCGACTTTCCAGGTTCGTACCGATGAAGACAGTGGTCAGACCGTAATCCGCGGGATGGGTGAACTTCACCTTGAGATTATTGTGGATCGTCTGAAACGTGAATTTAAGGTAGAATGTAATCAGGGAGCTCCCCAGGTTGCATACAAAGAGGCAATTACAAAAGAAGTTGAGCTTCGCGAAGTATTTAAGAAACAGAGCGGGGGTCGCGGTAAATATGCAGATATCAGCGTAAAAGTTGGTCCTGTTGATGAAGGTGTTTCGGGGTTGCAGTTTGTCGATCTTATCAAAGGTGGTACTATTCCACGTGAGTTCATTCCTGCTATCGAAAAAGGGTTCAAAGAGTCATTAAATAATGGACCACTTGCCGGATTCAAAATTGAAAATATGAAAGTCACGTTGATTGACGGATCATTCCATCCGGTCGACTCTGATGCCCTTTCATTTGAGCTTTGTGCGAAACAAGCATTCAGAAATGCTGCTTCAAAGGCAAAACCTGTCTTACTGGAGCCAATTATGAAGGTTGAAGTTGTTACACCAGATGATTATATGGGTGATATTGTTTCTGACCTTAACCGTCGCCGGGGGCATGTTGAAAGCATGGATTCCAAATTCGGAGCCCGTGTCATCAAGGCAAAAGTTCCGCTGGCTGAACAGTTTGGGTATGTAACAACCTTACGTACATTGTCTTCGGGTCGCGCTACCTCTTCAATGGAGTTTTCGCACTACGCCGAAGTACCAAAGAATATTGCCCTGGCAGTCCTTGAGAGTGTCAAAGGCAGGACAGATTTGTTATAAACTATCACAATAATAATACGTTCTTATCATGAGTCAAAGAATCAGGATTAAACTAAAATCCTACGATCACAACCTGGTTGATAAATCGGCCGAGAAGATTGTTAAAACGGTGAAAACCACTGGCGCCATTGTAAGCGGACCAATTCCGCTTCCTACGCACCGGAGAATCTTTACAGTTTTGAGATCAACATTTGTAAACAAAAAATCGAGGGAACAATTCGAATTATCTTCCTACAAGAGGTTAATCGATATTTACAGTTCCACAGCTAAAACGATCGATGCCCTTATGAAACTTGAATTGCCAAGTGGTGTCGAAGTAGAAATTAAAGTGTAATTAAAAACTGCTTAATCAGTAAAAAATGCCAGGATTAATTGGAAAGAAAATCGGAATGACTTCCGTATTCAGTGTTGAGGGGAGAAACATCCCATGCACTGTGATTGAGGCAGGTCCATGTATTGTATCGCAGGTTCGTACCATCGAAAAGGATGGTTATGAGGCGGTTCAGTTAGGCTTTCAGGAAAAGAAAGAAAAACATGCGACAAAGCCCGAGATCGGCCATTTTAAAAAGGCCGGTACTACTCCGAAGAAAAAACTAGTCGAATTCGACGGTTTCGGAGATGATGTGAAGCTTGGAGATATCATTACCGTTGATATGTTAGAGGTTTCAAATTTTATCGATATCACCGGGATTTCGAAAGGTAAAGGATTTCAGGGTGTTGTTCGCCGCCACGGATTTGGTGGAGTTGGCGAAAGCACACACGGCCAGCACAACAGGCTGCGTGCACCGGGATCTGTTGGTGCTTCATCCTATCCTTCACGCGTTTTCAAAGGAATGCGCATGGCGGGACGTATGGGTGGTGCTAAAATAACAGTTCAGAACATCGAAGTTTTGAAAGTTATTCCAGAGAACAACCTTGTGATTGTTAAGGGTTCCGTACCAGGAGCTAATGGTTCATACTTAATTCTCTTGAAGTAATGGAAATCGCAATCTTAAACAAAGCAGGGCAGGAAACCGGAAGAAACGTAGAGCTGAACACAGAAATCTATGCGGTGGAGCCGAATGATCACGCGATTTATCTCGACGTGAAGCAATACCTCGCTAATCAGCGCCAGGGAACGCACAAGGCTAAAGATCGTGGCGAAATTGCGGGATCAACCCGTAAAATCAAACGCCAAAAAGGTACAGGCGGTGCACGTGCAGGTAGCAGAAAATCTGGAACAATCCGCGGTGGTGGTCGTATTTTTGGGCCTCAGCCAAGGGATTACAGTTTTAAGCTGAACAAAAAGCTCAAAGAGCTTGCACGTAAGTCTGCACTGACTTACAAAGCTCAGGCAAATGAGATCATGGTTCTGGAAGATTTTTCTTTTGAAGCCCCAAAAACGAAGGAATTTGTGGCAATTCAAAATAATCTGAAAGTTGGTGATAAAAAATCACTAATTGTGTTACCGGAAGCAAATAAAAATATATATTTGTCCTCCAGAAATTTACAGAACGTTGAGATTGTAATCGCTTCAGAATTAAGCACATACAAGATTATGCGTGCCCAAAAAATTAT
>Ga0302286_10003218_pt1 | contig 11061 bp, 8 predicted proteins | sample III_Fen_E2_3_FD_198765 | JGI IMG/M metagenome (GOLD analysis project Ga0302286, IMG submission 198765) | Peat permafrost microbial communities from Stordalen Mire near Abisko, Sweden - III_Fen_E2_3 | ecosystem: Environmental > Terrestrial > Soil > Wetlands > Permafrost | place: Sweden: Abisko...
GGTGGTGGTATTGCAACTGCTGCTCCAACTCCTCCTGCAGGTGCTCCAACCGGTGCTCCAGCCGGCGGTATGGGTATGGGTGGATTTGGTGGCCCTGTGACGCTTGAACAATCAGAACTTCAGACAAAAGAAATTCTGGACTGGGCAGGACTTACAACTATTGAAAAAATGCGTGCCGCTTCTACCGAAACTATTTACACCGTTGGAAGTTTATATACCGCAGCAACCGGAAAACGCACCCGTATGACCGGCGCTCCTATCATTGATGGTTATGTTTCAATTGAGAGCTTCGATGCCGCTGCTCTAGACAATAAACTAGCTAATATTCCTTATATGATTGGTTCTACCTTGAATGATATGGGTAACATGTCACCGGGTATTGCTGAATTTGGTCTGAACCGCGAAAAAGTGGGTGGCAAAGCTTTTGCGTATCAGTTTGCTCGTCCGCTTCCAACCGATGGTAGAGGTGACGTACTTAAAGGCGCATTCCACTCTTCCGATTTGTGGTATGTATTCAAATCGCTTAAACATGGTTGGAGACCTTGGGCTGCAGGCGACTGGGCTCTTTCGGAAGTAATGTTGACTTCGTGGGCGAACTTTGTGAAGTATGGTGATCCTAACGGAAAAGCTGCTACTAAATGGGCTCCTTATACTAAAGCAAATCCGAAGTTCATGGTTTTCAAACTTGACGCGAGTGATAAAGAAAACTCAGCAATGGGTGATCCAGTAAAACCATAATTTTTCTTTTCGTTCGGTATTTCTTAGTATCGAATTAAATACTACAGAGGCTGTTTCATCTTGAAGCAGCCTCTTTTGTTTTACAACAAGTGAGGGGGTGACTTCGAGTCACCCCCTCACTATAAGATAAAATAATGAGACCTCCCCCTAACCTCCTCGCAAGATGCTGACACGTTCGGAAACGACGCTGAAACTTTCGGAAACGACGCTGACACGATTGGAAACGATGCTGACACGATTGGGAACGGTTCTGACATGATTGGAAACGACACTGAAACTTTCGAAAACGACGCTGACAGACTTGGAAACGACGCTGACATGATTGGAAACGGCTCTGATATGTTCGGAAACGACGCTGAAACTTTCGGAAACGATGCTGACAGAATCTGGAACGATGCTGACGGAGTCAGGAACGGTTCTGAAACAATCAGGAACGACGCTGACGGATTCTGGAACGATGCTGAAGGAGTCCGGAACGGTTCTGAAACAATCAGGAACGACGCTGACAGAGTCAGGAACGACGCTGACGGAAGAAATAATGTTACTGAAAGTTAATATAATGTTACTGAAAGTTAGCAGAACGACGCTGACGGAGTCTGGAACGATGCTGACGGAATCAGGAACGACGCTGACGGAGTCTGGAACGGTTCTGACAGAATCAAGAACGGTTCTGAAACAATTAGGAACGGCACTGACGGAATAAATAACGGCACTGAAATCGTATCGGAAGAGGGTGCAGAGGGGAGTGAAGCATTGAACCCGATATTTTTAGAGCTGATTATCTGACACATAGATAATGCCCCAAGACAGGAAGTGTGAATAAATGCTAAAGGGTAATTGTGGATAAACATATTTTAATACGAAATATACATAAATTAGTATTTGACAGTCGTTTTCACTGGTCGAGCCGATAATAATAAGGCGGATTGGATCTGGATTTGTACGCTCGAAAACCAACAAGCAAAGGATTTGATAACGGAACCTACACGATAAAAGTTACCCGACTGGGCTACGACCCGCAAAATCTGACGGTAAATAAACTGAATGTGGAAATGACGACTATCAAGGTGGCAATAACAGTAGCGGTAAACAGCAAGTCGCTTCGACTTCGCTCAGCGAACACAATGAACGGACACTGAGCGAAGCCGAAGTGTCAGCGAGCGGAAAAGAAGGACGGAAGTGATTCTACTCTTTCTTTTTAGAGCCGCAAACCCCGTTCGACTGCGCTCACGGCAAATCCTAAATGGGGCTCATGATAAGGGTTGAATAACTAACAATCAAAATGTTGATAAATAGTTTAACTGAAATACATATTTATTAAAAAAGAATGTTTAATTTTGGAGAATTAAAAAACAAATAGATGATACCGACCGTGAAATAGACCGCATGGTATATACGCTGTATGAGTTGACGGAAGAGGAAGTGAAGATTGTGGAGGGAGAGTGAAAAATAAGAGGATTTTTTTGCAGGTATGTAAGAAAGTTTGGAGATTGATAAGTGATTGACTTAATACAAAATTTTAAAGGAAAACTATAAATCAGGATAATATGAAACAGTTTGATAATGATAAAAACAAAATTTACTTTGGAAGTACTGATAAACTACAAGATTGGATTAATGACAAACAAGATCAAGCTAAAGTTATTGAAAAGGTTAAACTTATGCTGAAAAATTATCTTGAATTAGATAATGTCAGTTTTCTGTTTGGGACAGGTTCATCTATACATCTCGGAGCTGTATCAATTAGAAACTTTCCAGTTGAAGTTGAGAATTATATCATAGAAAAAGATAATGTAGTAACTGGTATTTATGATGAATTGATAAGTACAATAAAAAGTCTACAAGCAGAAAAACTAATTTTCGGGAAAGCAAATTTAATTGAGGGCACAAATGAATTTGAAGATGAAAAAAAGTGGAAGTTTTACATTGAATCAGAGATTGTACGTGACTCCCAAACAAAAGAAATTTTTATAGAATTAGAAAGAATTTTAAATTTTTTAATTGCAACTGATTATGTATTTGGTGAAATCAAAAGTGAAGCAAGAACTGATAAAATCAAAGAACTTATCATTGCAATAAAGGAAGGATTATTTTCAGTCTGCAATGTAGACAAAAGAGTTATTTCCAATCTTGAACTTAGAAAAATTATAAGAAGAGGTAAGAAAAACGTCATAAAACAGGCAAAAAAAAATAAATATATTTTTCATGAAAAGTTTATCAAGGCTCTTCTACAGAGGCCTTTGAATTTAAGAAGAGCAAATATTTTTACAGCTAATTATGATTTAGCTTTTGAATACGCTTTTGATAAATTAGGTGGCTTTTATATCGATGGCTTTGCAGGATTCCACAAAAGATATTTTAAGCCTGAAACCTTTGAATATGACATTTTTTATCCTGGTTCAACAACTGCAGGAAAGGTTCAAAGGATTGAAAAAGTAGTTCGCTACTATAAATTACACGGCTCACTCTCTTGGATTAATTCGGATTTGAGAAATTCCAATAATCTTTATGGAATTGAGGAAAAGCCTTTAGAATTAATTGATAAATTGGAAAAAAAAGGAGAAATAATAATTTATCCTTCTGCAGTAAAAAAATCATTTACCTTAGATTTACCGTATTCTGAATTATTTAGACAATTCTCTACTACAATAAACCAATCTCAATCTGTATTAATCACTGTTGGATATTCATTTGGTGATGAACATTTGAACGATATTATTTATCAAGCCTTATCAAATCCAACATTCACGTTAATTGTAGTTGATTTGGGTGGAACTAAGAGTCCATATATTGAAGAACTAAAAAATCTAAATGATCCTAGGGTTATCATTTTAGAAGGTGAGTATTTTGGTGACTTCTTGACTTTTGCCGACACATTAATGCCCAATTTTAATTCAGTTGACAATAATGAGAATGTTGCAAACTCATTAAATCTTTTATTCAATTCTAAAGGAGAAACCAAATGAAAGAAAGAATAATTGGGAAAGTTATATCAGTTGACAGTTTCAGGGTTTATATCAAATTAGACGATGACTTAAAAAGCTTATATAAAAGTGGATATGAAGACATATATGAAGTTGCTAGAATAAACTCATATATCATTATACCTATTGGTGCAGACAAAATTGTTGCTATGGTTACGAGTGTAAAAGCAATTGATGAAACTGAATTAGGAAAACAAAGAGAAGCAATTTTTCTTACTAAATCAGCTAGATATTTAGTTGCCACAATGATTGGTACGATTGAGGATAGTGGTAAATATATTCAAGGTGTTTACAATTATCCAATTCTTGATAATCCTGTTTGGTATGTTACTCGTAATGATTTAAATAATATTTTTGATCAAAAAGATACAAGTGTAGAAATTAATTACAACGAAGATTTTTATCTTCCGATCGGCACTTCACCCTCCTTTACCGATTATAAGATTAAAATAAATCCTGATAAATTCTTTGGTAAACATGCTGCAATATTAGGAAATACTGGTTCTGGTAAATCATGTACATTTGCTTCAATTATTCAAAGTTTATTTAACTTTAAATATAACGATAACAAAGAATTAAGTAATGCTCATATTATTATTTTCGATACAAATGGAGAATATAAAACGGCATTTCAGGGAACAAAGGAAGAACCGTATCGAAAATTAAAAGAAGTAAACCCATTTCATATTGATAAAGTCGGAATGAAAGTTCCATTCTGGTTTATGAATTTTGCTGATATTGATTATTTATTTAGACCAAGTGAACTAACGCAAGCTCCAATATTAAAAACTGCAATTGGATATTCTAAGAGTAAAACAACTTCTGAAACGAGTGGGAATATATCAAAACATTATGAGCGATTTATATCCTCAATTATTGATACAGACGATTTGTTTATGAAAAAGAATCATAAACCGGCTAACAGTTGGGTACTAAATCCTGCAAATGATATTATTGAGTTAGCTAAAGAAATACCCGAAGCACATGCTGCAATTAAAACTCAATTGGATTTATTAGGTAAAGAACCTAACAAAATTAAGGAAATTAAAATAAAAGAGGAATTAGAAAAAGCATTCAACGAATACTTATCTCAAAAAGAAAAAGAAAAAAAGACCTTGTCAGAGTCTGTAGATCACCCTATTTATTTTGACTTTGCGGAATTGATAAACGAAAGCATTAATCAAGCAATTGATGAAAGTGACGGTTCTGCACAAAAGCTGAGAGAACATTTGTCAACATTGAAAATGCGATTACATTCATATTTGACAGACGAAAGAATCTCGACCCCATTAATGTTCAATAAGAAAGAAGATATTCTAAGTGGGCTAGCCAAGTTTATATCTTTCATTTTAGGCGACTTCTGTAAAGTTTATCAAGAGGCTAATGACGATGTATTCACGGAGTACTATTTAAAACAAACGCAAAAAATTGATAACGAAAGTCTTGACAAAACTAAACCAAGTCAAATCACTATCATTGATATGTCATTGCTACCATTTGAAGTACTCGAAACAATTACAGGGTTAATAGGTCGTATGATTTTAGAATTTGTTTCACGATTTGCTGAAGAAGATAGAGGAAAACTTCCAATTGTCATTGCCCTAGAGGAAGCACAGAACTATATTCCAGAGAAAAATAGAGGCGATAGAGAGTCTATTGCAAAAAAGGTTTTTGAAAGAATTGCAAGAGAAGGTCGGAAATATGGAATTTCATTATTAGTTACAAGTCAAAGACCTTCTGAATTGTCTAAGACTGTTCTTTCTCAATGCAATTCATTTATTATTCATAGACTTCAAAATCCAGAAGATCAAAAGTACGTTCGACAATTGGTTTCTGCAGCAAATGAAGATATACTTCAACAATTACCTATTTTACCTCAACAACATGTAATAATAATGGGAGATGCTGTTAGAACTCCTGTTCAGGCAAGAATGAACACTGCCAATCCTCGACCGAACAGCAATAACCCTGAATTTATTGAAAATTGGACAAAAGAAATAGATAAAGAATTTCCCGATTATAAAGGAATTGCAGCAGCTTGGGAAAAAGGAGAAAAATATAAAAAAGTGACCTCGACGGAAAAAGAAAAGCAAGAAGTTGTTGAAAATGAGTCAACTTTTTAATTTATATAAATATAAAATTCAAATTACTAAATTTAATAATTAATGAATGCTCTAGGTAAAGTAATTTCAGATACTATTAGCAATTTGCCAGATTCAATACATAAGGTTAGTGCAATTACAGAATCTGCTAATAATTCTCCATTTAGTACTAATTCAATTATTGGATATGTTTGTTCAGGCATTATAGGTCTTGCAATAGGTACTCTATATTCATTATTCATTCAAGAATATACTCAGAATTTTCTAATTAAACTTATTCCAAGTTTATTTAGAAAACTAAGAACGTTAAATGGAATGTGGATTCAAACTTGGACTGTTGATGGCAATTCTTATCCAAAGGAAAATAGTTCAGAATTTAAACTAAAGCAAAGATGGAATAAGATTTATGGTAGTTTTTCTGTTACTGATAATAATGGAATTGTAAATACCTATATTTTGAAAGGGAAAATAATTGACAATAGATATATACAAGGTTTATGGTATGATAAATTTCAAGGATATACTTATCATGGAACATTTCTATTGAGTATTGGTGTAAATATGAATTATTTAGAAGGAAAATGGATTGGAACGGCTCGACATAACGAAGTGAAATCTGATTCATGGAAGTGGGAACGAAAAACAAAATTATAATAGCAATAGCAAAAAAATAATTAATGTTAAGACTAAATTAAAATAACAATGAAAACCAACACCCAAATAAAATGTCCAAACTGTGGAACATCTATTGATGTTCAGGATATACTGGCACATCAGTTGGAAAACGAGATACAACAAAAATATCAGAACCAGTTAGCAGAAGAGAAAAAGAAATTTGATGCAGAGTTTGAGGGTTTGAATAAAGCCAAAGAACAGTTTGAGCAGAAGAAGAAACAGGAGAACGAGATGTTTCAGGAACGGTTAGATAAGCAGCTGAAAGAAGATCGGAAACTGATAGAAGAAAAGCTGAAAGTAAAGATTCAGGAAGAACAATCGGAACAACTTAAAGCTTTACAAAAAGAGCTAAACGAAAAATCGGAACAAGTAAAAGAACTTAACCGCAGTAAAGCTGAAATAGAAAAGCTGAAACGGGAAAAATCGGAACTAAAAGAAATTGCCGAAGCTGAAGCTCAAAAGAATCTGAATGAAACACTGATAGCCGAAAAAGAAAAAATCAGAAAACAGGAAGAAGATAAAAATGAATTGCGTTTCAAAGAACTTCAAAAGCAACTGGAAGATCAACGAAAGCTTACCGAAGAAATGAAACGTAAGCAAGAGCAGGGTTCCATGCAATTGCAAGGTGAAGTTCAGGAACTGGCTATAGAGGAATGGCTTGCAGGGCAATTCCCACTGGATTCGATAGAAGAAATTAAAAAAGGAGCACGTGGCGGTGACTGTATTCAGGTGGTGAATACCCGTACACATCAAAACTGCGGAACTATTTATTACGAAAGCAAGCGCACTAAAGATTTTCAAACAAGCTGGATAGAAAAATTCAAAGCTGATATTCGCGAGAAAGGAGCTAATATAGGTGTATTAGTTACCGAAGTAATGCCGTCGGATATGAGTCGCATGGGTTTGAAAGATGGAATATGGATTTGTAATTACGAAGAATTTAAAGGGCTATGTTCGGTATTGAGGGAAACCATCATTCAAATCAGCGTGGCTGTAAGTTCTCAGGAGAATAAAGGAGATAAAATGCATATGCTTTATGATTATCTGACCGGAAATACTTTTCGTTTACAAGTAGAAGCCATTGTAGAAGGCTTTACACAAATGAGAGCCGATCTGGAAAGCGAAAAAAGAGCCATGGCAAGCATTTGGAAAAAGAGAGAAAAACAGATTGAGAAAGTTACTGTAAATACGATTGATATGCATGCTTCTATTAAGGGAATAGCGGGTAATGCAATTCAGGCAGTTAAATTACTTGAGCTTGCTGAACCGGAGATTGACGTAGAGGAAATAGAATAAATAACGTCGGGGTGAGGTGTTTACCGGAGACCTAACAGGTTTTAGAAACCTGTTAGGTCTTGACAAAACAAGCAGAAAGGGTTGGGGATTAAGTGTGTGGTGAGGTGGAGTGGGAAGAAAATAGAAGAAAAATATAATATAATACAACCCCCTCCTCCGCCAGCTGGCGGATCGTCCCCCTTGGCAGGGGGACATTTATGAGGTGCGTGATTATTTTCATTTATTCAACTGATTAATATTATAGAGCTTCAATCTAATATAATCTTATATTTTTACAGAAACCTTCGCGCTTAGTAATTCTTCCCTTTTTTAAAGGGAAGTACCCCGATTTATCGGGGGGAAGGGATTGTATTATATTTCTCTAAATAAAACACACATGCCTGACCAACTCAACAACAGACCAGAGATGCTACCATTCCGGCGCAAACTCCGCAAGGGTATGACAGCTGCTGAGGTAGCACTATGGATTATGATTAAGGATAGGCAATTGGTAGGTGAGCGCTTCTGGCGGCAATTCAGCGTGGGGCATTACGTGCTTGATTTCTACTGCCCGAAATACAAACTGGCTATAGAACTGGATGGTGCCGGGCATTTTACGGATGAAGGCAGGGAATATGATGCCCGACGAACAGAATATCTGAACTCAGTAGGAATCCATGTTATCCGGTTTGAGAACCTGGAGGTGTTTAATTATCCGGGGCAGGTGCTGGAAGAGATTAAGAAGGGGTTGAAGTAAAATAAGCCACTTTCAGTTTTGCATTTGAATGATTGATGTAAAGAGAGCTATATAAAAAGCTTTTTGAAACGGATATTGTGATTGAATAATGACTTCAAGTCACCCCCTCACTAACAGGCTAAATAATATAAAACAATCAGCAATTTTTTCATACTTTTGCTGAATAAATCTCCGAACAGATTAATTCCACCATAAAACTTATCTGTAACTCTGCCAAGTTGCATTATGGATTTGATATATCATTAAGCAAGCATGTTTGAATTAAACCCCCAAGACTATTATAAAGCAGCTAATCTGCTGCATGAAGTGGAATTCAATACTTATTTTGCCAAATCGGTTGTAGATAACCGCGTTTCAGGCAAAATTTATACAAACAGTATTGAAAACCCTACGGTATTCTACATTTATCATCCTTATGGCATGGGGTTGCTTCTGGGTGATTATAACGACGTCGGTTTCGTTGAATCTTTCAAAAACTATTGTTTGAATACCCAGAAACAACGGACGAATCCCGATTGGTTACAAGTTTATCCGTTGGATTGGTGCGGTGCGATTGACCGGATTAAAGAATCTACCGACAGCGTAATAGAATCGTACGAACGGGTTAACTTCAGGTTCAATGCGGCTCTTTATGCTGCATTTAGGAAAAAGATTGACTTGAGCAGCTATGATATTATCCAAACCAATGTTGAAGTGTATGAAACTATGCCCGGGACGGTAGTACCCCGCCTTTTCTGGAATAATGCAACGGATTTTATACATAATGCCATCGGATTTACGTTGCTGATTGATCAACAACCCATTTCCACAGCTTTTGCATCTTTCCGAATGGATGATATCTTGGAAATTGGAATACAAACCATAGACGGATTGCAGGGGAAAGGGTATTCGACTTATACTTGTTGCCGGCTGATTGATTACTGTATAGAAAATGGGTTGACTCCGTTGTGGTCGTGCAAAAAAGACAATATCGGTTCGATGAAACTGGCTCAGAAACTTGGCTTTGAAGTTTCAAGAACAGGCCCTTACTACAAAATAGGTTTATAACAGGCTGAATTGTGTTACCTTTAAAACAGATATATCATGAATGACTTAATTGCCACCTGCGGAATAAACTGCGCCGAATGCGAAGCCCGCATAGCCACCCAAAACAACGACGATGAATTACGGAAAACCGTTGCCGAAAAATGGAGAGTGGAGTATGGAAACCAGGACATAACTGCAGAAATGATTCACTGCACCGGCTGCAATGTGGAAGGCGCTAAAATCGGTCATTGCGCCGAATGCGAAATGCGTACGTGCGCCCACGGCAAGGGTTTCATTACCTGTGTTGAATGCGAACAGTTTGAAACCTGCGAAACGATTACGGGTTTCCATGCCTTTGTGCCTAAAGCAAAAGAAAACCTCCTCGCAATACGGAAATAAAACACTCTTCGCAATTTGCTGAAAAATTGAGAATCATTCGATGAAAGAAGAGATGTCGCGAGATACTAATTCTTTCATTCAACCCCTTTTTGGGGGAAACCTGCAGAGAATAAATTGTCCGAAATTTTGCGATAGGTAATGTAAAAATTCTGATAGAAGATGAAACCTAGTTTCTTTCCAAAAAGAACAAATACCTTCAACATTCATTACCTTTGCAATTAAACTAAGCAATAGATAAAAATGTCCGAAATAAGGAAAGAAGTACCGGCTGAAAAAACTGTATTACATCCACGAAACAAACTTCGTGATCGTTATGATTTTAAACAGCTCGTAACTGTTTGTCCGGAATTTTCTAAATATGTAAAAGTAAACTCGTTTGGAAACGAATCAATTGATTTTGCCAATCCCAAAGCTGTCAAATGGCTAAATAAGGCGTTATTAAAACTTTATTATTCAATCGAATACTGGGATATTCCGTCAGGCTATTTGTGTCCGCCAATTTCAGGAAGAGCCGATTATATTCATCATATTGCGGATTTGTTGGGAAAGTCGAATAGCGGAAAAATACCCACCGGATATAAAATCAAATGTATGGATATCGGTATCGGAGCAAGTTGTGTGTATCCGATTATTGGCAATAAAGAATACGGTTGGTCGTTCATTGGGTCGGATATTGATCGGGCGGCTTTGGAATCGGCTAGAAAAATTATCCATTACAATCCTTTTCTGAAACGGAATATTGAACTTCGTTTTCAAGAAAACCCCAATGATATTTTTCATGGTATAATGCTTCGGAATGAACCGATCGATCTGACAATTTGTAATCCGCCGTTCCATACTTCATCGGAAGAAGCTCAAAAAGGGACGCTTCGAAAACTCAGCAGTTTGAATGCTAGGAAAGTAACAACGCCAACGCTTAACTTTGGTGGACAAAGCAATGAATTATGGTGCGATGGAGGTGAAGAACGATTTGTACGCAATATGATTCGACAAAGTAAACAATTTGCAACAAACTGTTTCTGGTTTTCAACCATTATTTCCAAACAATCACATTTAGAGGGTATTTGCGAGGCATTAAAAGATGCAAATGCAGTTGAAATACAAA
>Ga0302286_10003222_pt1 | contig 11057 bp, 8 predicted proteins | sample III_Fen_E2_3_FD_198765 | JGI IMG/M metagenome (GOLD analysis project Ga0302286, IMG submission 198765) | Peat permafrost microbial communities from Stordalen Mire near Abisko, Sweden - III_Fen_E2_3 | ecosystem: Environmental > Terrestrial > Soil > Wetlands > Permafrost | place: Sweden: Abisko...
TATTGAAGATGATTTTATGAGCATTTTTAAACTTTTGCCTGAAGTTTTTAGAGGTGATTTTTTCATTTCTCAACAACAGAATTATCTCACTGTAATTGTTTTTAAGGACGGCTGCCTTTTCAGTAGTTATGTTTTTATCAGAAGCCAGGCACAGGTTTAAATCATTCTCTTGATCACGAAGTTGAAACGATTGCTTTTCAAATTCCGAATGAAAACGAAGGTCTTTGAACTTCACCAACGAATCGGCAGGTGTGTTTGAAAAGACAAGTAAAGACAAAAATAAAAATAAAACTGTTGAATGATAGCGTTTCATAGAGTTATTTTGAAATAATAGATTTAATATTGCTATAGAATGCATTGTAAGAGTGAACTTTTTTACATTAAATATATTGATGATACAATATGGACAGTTTGTGATATTGCTTCATTTCTATTTGTATTCTTCTTCGAATAATTTAAAATGTCGAAATATTTACCAAACTTCGTATTTTTTCGCACCAAAAGTACAAACTCTTTTTAACACCTCAAACGTATTGTAATTTTATTTTAATAAAATGAAAAAGTATTGTAGTTATGTGGATTTTAATCAATAAAAAAAACCGCTCTTACCCTTCGGTCTAAACGGTTTTCAACAGTAAAAATGTATTCCACAACATCAATTATTTCACAGCAGCAGCTAGTTTCGGTAAATCCTTATTCTCCGGGACTAATGCCAGGCTGGAAAAGTTGATCCTCCATGCATTCTCCTCTTTCACCAGATGCATGGTGCTGCGGACCTCGATTGGATTGCTCCATTTTGTTGCGAATTGCCGCAGTACATTCACGGAAGTCCCGGATTTATCAAACAGTATTTTGCGTTCGGTAACAGTCATATCCGAAAACTTTGCCGTATCGGCCATCATGTTGGTAATCTCTTTCGAAAAATCCGATTTGTCCCACAGTTCCATGGGATCGGTCCCGCAATACAGGCCATCCTCCGTGTAAAAGGATAAAAATGCCTTCGCATCTTTTGATTTTAACGCTGCATCAAGGCTATCAAGCGTCTTGGTTACTTCGGCTTTGGCAGCAACTGCATCAAACGGCCCGGTCTTTGTTTTCATCTGGCAGGAAGTGGCAAGTAATATTGTCACCATCATAGGAAAATAGATTTTTTTCATGTTGAATTGTTTTTAAATGATTAACGATTAGAGATTAATTGATAAATAACATTTGATCGTTTACAAATTTGTATCAAGAGTCCGTTTACATCTAATTGTCGAATCTGTATCATAAGTTAGTTTACAAATTAAAGAAAAGTTATTTAAAATACTCCTGTTTTATATAATCTTTTAAGGTTCAAATTTACAGACTATAGTCATAATAATTAGACGACTAATGATTTCCTAATCTTTAATTTTAGTATATGTAATACAATGCCGTTTGATTAGTTTTTTCTTAGTGAAACTTTGTGGCTTAGAGACTTCGTGGCAAAAAATAATAGCCACTAAGGCACAAAGGCTCAAAGTTTCACAAAGGGTGTCTCAAATCAAAATTCTTAACTAAATGAGATTGATATGTAATATGTCAATGAACTCATGATATTTTGATCTCCTTAGAAAGGCCAATCCACTGTGGATTGATATAATAAGTTACTTAGTTTTGTAAACGATCATCTGATACAGCTAAGTAAGTTAGAAATGTAAACGAACTTATGATATATAACAATTCATGATAAACGAAGTAATATAAATGCAGATGATTGAAAATTAAAAATGACTTTTTAATCTAACAACATTTTTAAATTATTGTTTATAATCGCTAAAAATACTGATTGATAACACATATATTTTTACCGGTAATATTTAGCTTGAAAAAATTATTCTGTTTTTTTTTATCAAAAATATTATTCCAAATGTTTTATTTTGGTCGCTTAATCTTTTACACCCCTTTTATTCCCCTTTTATTCCCCTTTGACATTGGTCCGTATATACTCCGTTACATCTCCGTATATAGTCCGTTACATGTCCGTATTTATATAGATACGGACTACTAATGGACTATATACGGATATTTAATGGACAGGATACCGATTCTGGGTAAAGGGGAGTAAAAGGGGTGTAAAAGGGGTGTAAAAGAATATAAAAAGTGAAGGATAAAAATTCATGCTGAATGGTAGTAGAGGATGGTTTTATCAAAATGCAATTTCAAGGGAATATTAATTTATAAATACAATTCATTATTACACTGTACCGGTTCATTTGAAAAAAAAACAGTTCATAAGTTGAATATTATTTATAAACAGATAAACATTAGAAAATCATTTAAAATTCGCAGCTTAAATTAAAAATCCATGTTGTGACTGTACATATATTGAGATGCCTTATTACTACAAACAGAGAGAGACCTGCCACTAAATGACCCCGGCGTAGAAGTCTACAACGGGGTCAGGTGTAAATGCGAATAATCAGTCGTCCGGGTGTTGCGACAATGAATTACATCTTACAAGACATTCATTATCAATGATAAGAATTATTTGTCTGATTACAGAACAATTATTGCAAAACCGATAAAATTAAACCAACAATTATGGCGATCATAGCAAAAAGTGATCCTTTCCAGGGTGTTTTTGAATTGGTTTGTTTGTACAATTTGTAATTAACCAGACAAAGTCCGGTACAAAAGATGAATGAAATAACAGGAATTGAATATTTTATAAATTCATTCTGTATATTATAATTTACAATAGGAAAAGATAAGAGGAGCATAGCTGTTACAAGAAATCCAAGTCCTGATATTCTCATCAGACCCAGAATAACAGATCTGAGTCGATGATCTATCTTAATCCATATTAATGAAGCAGCTTCTTCCTGAAAGGGGAGGTAACTTTTTGCAAATATATTTTTAAATGCCATCAACAATGATATTATGCCAACAATACCATAGATGATTATGGTTATTACTTCAATTATTCTCATTTGTATAAATTTAAATTGGTCAGTAGCCTATAAAAAAAATATCAAAATTAAATCTTAAGTAAATAAACCTTATTTGTATTCGACCAACACGTCGCTAAACAAAACTTTCCCACCGGCAAGTTTTGAGTCGGAAAAAGTGATAACACCTGATGTGTGACAGGCATTGCCACCTATCTTTATTTCGCCTCTAAAGAACATTTTATCGGCATCATGGATATTTGCTTCCATTCTTATAACATAGTTGCCGGCCGAAATATTTTTACCTGATTTGTCTTTGCAATTCCAGGTAAGACTTTGTTTCCCGGTTGACGGTGTAGCACCTGTAATCGCATCCACTTCCGGCTTTGTGGCATTTTTAAGATCGGATTTTGAAGTCCATTCGCTTAATGATACAGGTCGTTTCAGGTACCCACCCTTAGCGGTAAAACGGGTTGCAAACAAAGTACAAATGTATTTTCCATTCAGGTCTTCAACCCATACCGCTAATTGATTGCTGCCGTATGATTGAATTTTTGACCAGGTATACGAAACAGTCACTTTTTTATTCGGTGATTTGACCTGAGCGATAACACTGTTGAATATGAACCCTGATAGAACCACCATGAATATGGTGATATAAAGCTTTTTCATTTTATTGATTTAAAATGTTTATTTAAAATTGAAACAATTTGATGTTACGTCCTCTTTTTTGATTGACGAATCTTTTTATTGAACTCAACTTAATTAAACAGAATCTTTTTTTGACAAACCACCATTCCATCCAGATTCAGAATCTGAATAAAGTAAAGGCCCGGTTTGCAGATCTTCTGGATATCGACAGAACTCATGGTGGTATTCAGTGTTGAAACATAGATCTTATCTCCAAGAGTGTTTATAATACTGAACGTATATCCTTCTATATTATCTTTTCCGACCCGGATATTCACGATCCCTTTTGTCGGATTCGGATAAAAATCAAAGTTTTGAGCAGCATTACCCGATACTCCTGTGTACCCCATGGTCGAGAATCCGATCTCTTCTCCATAGGAAGTGCCTGAACTATTCGTGGCATAGGCTCTTAAAAAATAAGCCGTTCCGAATGATAGTCCGTTGATAGTTCTTACAAAGGTGCCTCCACCGGTACCGTCAACGGTAGTATCATTTAGAATTGTAGGAATGGTATTCAGGCTCCAACAAATCCCCCTGGAAATAATATCAGAACTTCCTTCGCACGAGATGTTTCCTCCGGTTGTTACAGTGTTTGATGAAATATTGGTTACATCGATTGTGGATACTTTTGGCAGGCTCAGGGTTGTAAAAGTGAAGTCTGCACCGTAAGCAGTACCTATGCTATTCGTTGCATACGCCCGGTAATGATACAAAGTATTGTCGTTTAATCCGGATAATAAACTTGTAAATGAACCGACTCCTGAACCATCATTTGTCTTCGAGTTTGTAATTAGTGGATTAGCCGTTGTACTCCAGCAAATTCCTTTTGCAATAATCGTTGAACTTCCTTCACTGATCACATTGCCTCTAACCGTGATGATGGATTTGATAATTGAAACGGAGTCAGAGGTCGCCACGACAGGTGTTGTTTCAACAGTCTTTGTACCTAAACTGAAAGTGATATTTCCACCGGTTTCATTTATGGAACTGATGGGTTGGAAGGTCTTTGAATTTCCTGTAAGAACCGTATATTCCAGATTTTTGGAAGTAACAGCAGAGGTTCCCGGGAAAGGATCACCGGCTAATGTGTTGTCAATTTGAGACGTCTCAGTAAGAGCAATCCCGTCAGCTTCGACAATGTCAAACCCCATGGCATTGGCATCATTATTCACTGTATTATTTGCCCATGTGATGGGGTTATACCGGATATGAGTAATTAACATGCCATGACCGGGCAGGTAAGTATCCCAACCTGTTTGTTGACGATCCTCCAGCATGTAAAATTCAGTTGGTGTTGGATTCGAACCATTCAGATTATGGGTTCCGTCACGAGAAATTAAAAAAGCACTGTTTGAAGTGGTAAGATTTTGTAGTGAATAATCTCCCTCATCATTGATAAGAACAGGTTTTAACCAGTTCAGATAAAAACGGTCAAAAGCAGAATAGGAGGGAGGTGTGCGTCCGGCATTTAAATAAGGACCATAATCCATGATGTTCCATTCGGATAGCGTATGATGATCGGTAGTGCCATCGGTATCATAATAATCGGTTAATCCCAGCACGTGACTGAATTCATGACAAAAGGTACCTATACCACACATATTCGTACCTGAATTAGATCTTAATTCGGAAGTACAGGCATAATCGGAAACAGAAACGCCATTAAAAACAGCCGAATTATAGTTTAATCCCCAACGGTGAGGCCAAATGCTGCTTTTAGGACCGCCTTCCGCTTCATTATATCCGGCATAATAAATAAAAACGTTGTCTACAATTCCATCATTATCGGTATCATATATCGAAAAATCAACTCCGTCGGCTGCAGCTAACGCACAACCATCAATAACCATTTGTTGCGGGCTTTTATCATTCCCTGCTGTATTATTTCCACCATAAAAGGCCATGCTTTTTGGTAATGTATAGGGGCCAACTACATCAAACTCCGGATTAAATGCTCCATTGGAACTATCCTGAAAATAGTTGTTGGCTGAGCCGGTTCCCCCGTTAGCTGCGTATTTATCCTGGTTCAACAGGTTACTGAAAGCAGTTTTAGGATCGGGAGTAACAAAACTTACATCTTTAAAATTGACAAGGATAACCAGTGATCTGGGTCTGCCTGTTAGCGGGTAACTGGTTTGTTGTGATAATCCGGTAAGAACTTTTCGGGATTTTAATGCTTTGGATTGTTTTTTGATTTGCGAAAGTACATTCTCCGGATTTAATTTTTTAATGAAACGTACTTCATTGGTACTACGGCTTTCAATATTTGACGCTTTCATTGCAGTACTGATCAAATTCCCGTTCGAATCAGCCACAGCATACGTAAGAATGTCATTCTTATCTGTGATTAAAGGATACCCGTCAAGGGTTGTTTTATAATTGAAGGATTCATCACCATGAATTCGAACTGTCAGGACACTGCCATCGGATTGTGTAATATTTACGGGATAAGGAGTTGCTTTAATGGCAAACAGATTTGTACAAAAGAAGGTGGTAGTAAACGACACAAGTAGTAAAACAGATGAAAATTTCATTTCTGGAATTTGGTTAGATTGTGAAATTAAAAATTAAAGAAATTATAATTATTTCCACTAGTAGATTTTCATTCTTCTTTCACTATAATTTTCTAAGGTTTGCATTGTGTTCTTATAATGTTTCTCCAATTCAAATTAATTATAGAAAGAAAATATAAAAACAATTCCGATTCATTGGATTATAAACAGAATATTTAATGAAAATGTTTTAGCAGATATCTATTCATTTCTTAAAAGCTGCAAAATTACATTTTTTTAATCATAACGTGATACTAAAAGACTTATTATTAATGAAGAACCATGTTTTATAACTATTGATCATACAATAAAAAAACGCCTATAAATACTATTTATGAGCGTCAAAAACTAATTTAGTTCTTATGTATTTCCTTTATGGCTCTATAGGAACCACACTGATTTTTTTTTCAAATAGCACAAGATTATGAACTAAAATAACCGAAAATAAACCTGTAATCAGTGTCGCAATTATCCAGAACCCTTTCTTTTCAATTTTATAACAGTTCAGCAAGATGTTTATTTTCCGGGCAAAGAAAATATTCAATCCTGCTGTATACACCAAATTAACTATCAAAGGAGTTGTCATGACAAATGCAGATTTATTTAAAAGAGCATAATTAAGAAGCAATTCAGGAGATGGCTCAAACCAACTCTTTGGGATATATTGGATCCCGGAGACTAAAATTAATAACACGATAATATTCAAAAATAATTTGAAAAGATCCTGTTTTTTATCAGTCCTTTGAACTAAAGCACTCATTAACAAAAGTATCAACGAATACTGACCGCCGACCAACCCTATCAGCACCCAGGTCCATTTATCCTGATTCAACTTTTCGGCATTTAAAAAGAACCAAATTCCAATTATCAAATTACTCAGATAGGTGATACTGATTTTTAAATTTAGGATTATAATATTCCGGATTGCTAAATCAGGTAAAGGGATATTATTTACTCCGGCAATAATGAACAAAACAATTGATGTTCCAAAACCAATCAATGCAATAAACAATATCGAAAGAATCTGAGCTGTGTTTTTATTAAACTGTAAATTCATAAAGTGTAGTAATTTTTTAATTGAAAGTTTATAAAGACAAACCTCTTTTTTGAATAAAACTAACGATAACTAATTCCCTGGGTAGGATTCATCCTGTGTAAGTACTCAATGCCATTTATAGCTTGTCCCCGACAGCGGATCGATGTTTTTAAACACTTCAAAATCCGTATGTTTATAGTTTTCCCACCATTTAAAATACGATTCGGCAGCTATTTTCAGGGAAAGATCATTATAGACCAATTTTAATGTTGTTGAATCCCTCAACGATAATATGGGATTTTGGGAAGGAAATCTGCCGATCAATTGGTTGCTGTGAATTGCAACGGCACGTATCGACTCAATGGTCCATAGTACATACATTCCCAGGGTACAATCCGGCATAAACAAAGATGATATACCGTTGTGCGGAAAATTGGTTATGATTTGAGTCTCATTCCGGTAAATAAGCAGTGCGGGAATATCGTTCGAGGTAAAGTCAGGCAGGCTTAAAGAATCATATCGGTTTGTTTTCAATAACCGGATATAGTTCTCAACAGCAGTGTTAGAAGTTAAAGTAACCTCTTTATGATCGCAACTGATTAGTATAGTGAAAATAACCAATACAATTATAAGTTTTAATGTCTTCATTTTACATGGTCTGATTATATCTGTTATCCAAATTGAGAACTACAATAATTATATCCCTTTTTTTACCATTAATTACAACTATGACTAACCTGTAAAGATAAAATTTGCACCAAAAGTACTTACTATATTTGACATTCGCAACATTAAATGCAATTATTTAAAATAAATGGAAAAATGCTTTAATTATACAAACTGTGGGAATCAAACTTTGTACAAATTAAACGATAACTAATAAATAATAAACCTTATTTTTCCTCCATTCACCTTTACTAGAAAATCCATAACCCCTTGTATTAAACCATATTTCCCTTATTTTATATGAAAATAGAATATAACAATTTATACACGCATTTTATCTTTACAACTATTCATAGACTTCCATTCATCGTTGTAAATAAAGTATGTGACTATATTTTAAATCAAAAATTACATTACCATAATCATACTTTTGCTGAAGAGTATGAAGCATTTCTAAAATTCTATCAACAGACGGTAGTTCTTGTAAAATAAAGAAATAAGGGTGGGGTATGGGGTGTACTTTTTTCTACTAAGGGTGAGAAAATGAAAATAAGGTTTTGAATATAAGATAAATACAGATTTATACTCATCATATTTTTTTGTCAGTATTCATTTTTACAAATAGAGTTGTTCTATTTAAAAAAGAACGAATATTGGTGGGGGTATGGGGTGTAATGTTTTCTACTAAGGGTGAGAAAAAAAATAAGGTTTTGAATATAAGACAAATACGGATTTATACTCATCATATTTTTTTGTCAGTATTCATTTTACTAGTAGAATAATTATGTTAATAAAAACAAATACGGATGTAGTATAAGCTCTCAGATTTACTATTAAGTCTACACGGTATGAGATCGATCAATAAAATGATAATAATGAAGGACTTCTAAATTTAAGTTGTTATATCTTGATCAACTGCGCATTAAAATAGAAATATAGTAGGGTGAAATGTGAAGTTGTTAATACAAATTTATTTTGCATGCTAAAAAAAATAATTTGTACTAAACAAATTTGCTAAAATAGATGTTAAATATAAAACAATATAAAAAACCTTATTTTTCCTCCATTCACCCTTAGTAGAAAATCCATAACCCCTTGTATTAAACCTTATTTCCCTTATTTTATGAAAATAGAATATAACAATTTATACACGCATTTTATCTTTACAACTATTCATAGACTTCCATTCATTAAGGAAGAAAACAAACAACGAATTGAAAAATATATAACAGGAGTAGTTCAGAATAATGCACTGCAAACTTTATTAATTGACTCTAACAATTAAGAATAAAGAGAGATTAAATTATCGATCCGGTAGGTCCGACAATCAAATTTGCGTTATGAACATTGTAACTTATTGATTTATATCATGGGGTCAGGAAGTTCTAAATTGGGATTTTGATTGGATACAGCTTTGTGAAACTTTGTGACTTTGAATCACCCGAAAAACGGAATGTTTCATTTGTCGCAAAACAGGTAAGCTACTAATAGCCACAAAGGCACGAATACTCAAAGTTTCACAATGAAAACACGAACTAAAGGACATTGAATCGGGAATCTGATTTCAGTTTCCTATCAGGCAGCTTCAGTCAGTGTCACTTTTACCGGCATTTTAATTCCGTTTCTCAGAATATCCAATTCAACGACTTTCCCAATATAGCTTTCATTCAGGTTGAGGTATAGCTCATCCACAGAGCTGATGGACCTGAAATTAAAACCAACAATGATGTCACCGTTTAGCAATTGACTGTTTCCTGCTTTGCTGTTCCGATCCACCCGTTCGATGTATATTCCTTTGTTCAGGGGTAAATGGTTATAGGCTACCATCCGTTTTGAGAGGTTGATGGTTTGTCCTTCGATACCAAGAAATGCCCGGCGCACTTTACCTCCCATAATGAGTTTGCCGACCACATACTCCGATGTGTTCGAACCAACAGCAAAGCACAGTCCCTGAGCCGAAGCTATGATTGCCGTGTTGATACCTACTACTTCTCCGTTGGAATTAATCAGTGGTCCCCCTGAATTGCCGGGGTTTAAGGCAGCATCGGTCTGAATGATGTTATCGATCAGTCGGCCGGCATAACTTCGCATGGAGCGTCCCAATGCGCTGACCACACCTGCAGTGACTGTATACTGAAATCCATACGGGTTACCAATGGCCACCACCAGTTGCCCCACCTTTAACTTGCTGGAATCACCAAACTTAAGAAATGGGAAATTTTTGCCGTATACCTTGATAACGGCCACATCGGTAGATGGGTCATTCCCTTTCAGTTCTGCCTGAAATACTTCGCCATCGGGGGTGTGAACTTCTAATTTGACTGCCTCAGCGACTACATGGCTATTCGTTACAATAAATCCTTCGGACGAGATAAAGAAACCCGAACCACCACCGGCTTCTTTTGTATTCTCTTTTTTATAGGCTATAATCTGGACCACAGCAGGACTTACCTTTTCGACGGCTGATATGACTGTGTTTGAATAGGGATCGATAAATAACTCTTCGGTGTCAGCTTTACCCGCGTTATTATTCAAATCGCTTTCTATCGGGTAGGATATTGTCTTTAATTTTTTCATCGTTTTAATTTTTAATGAAAAAAAACGACTACTAAAAATGCACCAAAATACTGAATCTGCCAATGTGACAGATTGATTCCACGATAGAATTTACCGTATGCCGTTTATAAGCCAAAAACACGAACAAAATGGAGAGTGTCAAATAACAGCCTCTAATTCCTCTAATGATGGACTAAAGATCACATCTCCGTTATCTATCGGACTTAGGGCAGTTCGTTTATTGAGAGCCTCTTATCCGTAGGATGACGAATCAAAATAATAAGAAAAAAACGGCAGTTAACGGACAAATTGTAAATTGTAAATAAATTCTGTTTGTTTTAAGAGAAGACTTTTACAGTTCTTTTTCAAAACAGACGCTGTTCTCTACATTTTCATACGGTCCGTAATTGGGAATTATCCTGTATTGATTCTTTTGGTACAGTCTGATAGCTTCCGGTTGTTTTTTGCCTGTTTCCAGGATACACTTTTTATACCCCAGTTCATTGCTCCAGAGCTCAAGTGCGTGCAGTATTCCGGAGGCTATTCCTTTGCTCCGATGACTTTCACGGACAAACATTCGTTTTACTTCCATAGTATCGCTGGAATATGCTTTCAAGGCGCCACATCCAACGCATAGGTCCTCGT
>Ga0302286_10003223_pt1 | contig 11055 bp, 8 predicted proteins | sample III_Fen_E2_3_FD_198765 | JGI IMG/M metagenome (GOLD analysis project Ga0302286, IMG submission 198765) | Peat permafrost microbial communities from Stordalen Mire near Abisko, Sweden - III_Fen_E2_3 | ecosystem: Environmental > Terrestrial > Soil > Wetlands > Permafrost | place: Sweden: Abisko...
TTTAGAGTTGATTTCAACCTGAAACATTTCAACACATAAATTGATAATCAGTAAGAAAAGCATCTTAAAACAAATCAGTTTTTAATTGTCGTTTCTAAACCAAATGATTCATAAATTGTTTTAGAGGTTAGCAAATTCATACTTAAGAAATATTTTATTGTAAAATTCAATTCAACTAAAAAATTATGATTCGCGATATACGAAAACAGTATTTATTTTCAGTCCTTGACGAAAATAATGTTTTGCCAAATCCATTCGAACAGTTTGAAGTGTGGCTTCAGGAAGCCATCGAGAGCGAACAACTGGAGCCCACGGCTATGGTTTTATCTACGGTTGACAAGCATCTTCAACCTCATTCGCGGGTGGTTTTGCTCAAGGAACTGACAGCAGAAAGCTTCGTCTTTTTCACCAATTACGAAGGCAACAAAGCGCAACAAATGAGTCAGAACAATCGGGTTTCACTTGTATTTTTTTGGCAAACTCTCGAACGGCAAGTACGAATTGAAGGAACGGTTGAAAAGATAAGCGAAGTTCTTTCCAACTCATATTTCAAATCGCGCCCCATCGAAAATCAACTGGGTGCCTGGGCTTCGCCTCAAAGCCAGCTGATTCGCTCCCAGGACTTTCTGGAAAAACAATTTCAATACTACAAACAGAAATTCGGGAATGACATTCCAAAACCGCCACACTGGGGAGGATATGCCGTAAAGCCTCATTCCATTGAATTCTGGCAGGGACGACTGAACCGACTTCATGACCGGCTACTTTTCAGTCGAGACAACAATGAATGGAAGATTTCAAGACTAGCTCCCTGAATAATGCATAATGCATAATTCATAAATACACTTATTATCAACTGTTTGAATGTGTCATTTCAATTTGTGATACATTTAGAGTATCTTTGTACTCGTTTAATTATGAATTATGCATTTTGAATTATAAATTATCTTCATGACTTTTACCGATTTCAATATAAATACTCCGCTGCTGAACGCATTAAGTGATTTAGGATTAACCCAGCCCACCACCATTCAGGAAAAAGCTTACCCGGTGATTATGTCCGGTAAAGATATGGTGGGAATTGCCCAAACGGGTACCGGAAAAACCATAGCCTACCTGCTTCCGTGCTTGCGTCAATGGAAATTCACCAAGGAAAAATATCCGCAAATTCTAATCGTAGTACCTACACGCGAATTGGTGGTTCAGGTAGTGGAACAGATAGAGAAACTGACAAAGTATATGAACGTCAGGGTAGCAGGCGTTTACGGTGGTGTGAATATGATTCGGCAAACGCCTTTCATTACTGCCGGATTAGACGTGCTCGTGGCTACACCCGGTCGGTTGTTGGATTTTGTATTGAATGGTTCGTTGAAACTGAAATCGGTTAAACGTTTTGTGATCGATGAAGTAGATGAAATGCTGAATCTGGGTTTTCGTCCGCAGTTGGTTCGTATTATTGACTTACTTCCTCCCAAACGCCAAAACCTAATGTTTTCGGCCACTATTTCGGAGGAATTGAAGGATTTGGTTCACGACTTCTTTGTTGAACCGCTCGAAATTGAAGCTGCTCCTACAGGAACTCCGTTGGAAAACATCAAGCAAATCGGATTCCGCGTTCCGAACTTTTATACCAAAGTAAATATGCTGGAATTCCTGTTGAACCATCATCCGGAATTCTCCAAAGTACTGGTCTTCACTTCAACAAAGAAATTGGCTGACGCTTTATACGATGAGATTGCACCCAAATTCCCTGATCAGTTTGGGTTGATTCACTCCAACAAAAGCCAGAACAACCGTTTTGAATCCATGCGCGGATTTAAGGAAAGTGAATACCGCGTGTTGATCGCCACCGACATTGTGGCGCGCGGATTGGACATTTCGGATGTGTCGCACGTGGTGAACTTTGACGTGCCCGAAGAACCCGAAAACTACATGCACCGCATTGGCCGTACCGGTCGTGCCGACAAAAAAGGAGTTGCGCTTACGTTTATTACAAAAGCCGACAAAGAAGCCCGCGAAGCCATTGAAGCCCTGATGAATCGCAAAATCCCGATGAGTGCCATGCCCGACGAAGTGGAAGTATCGAAAGAGCTAACACTGGATGAAATGCCACAAGTTGCCATGAAAAACACCTTGGTTCGGATTCCAAAAAAGGAAGAAGGCGGAGAAGCATTCCACGAAAAGAAGGACAAAAACAAAAAAGTAAACATGAAAGTGCGCCGCGCCGCCGCCATGAAAATCAAATACAAAAAGCCCAAAACCAGGGGACAGAAAACGAAATAAGTCTATTAATCTCTACAATGGATCAATAGACTTCTTCTACAAAACAGCTTATTTCCGAGTGGAAAATAAGCTGTTTTTGGTTTATTTAAATTTCCAGTATTTTAAAATTCAGCTCCGATTTATATTGGTATAAACCGTCTTAATAACTATAATGTCGCCCTCAAGGGATCATAAGTAATATAAATAATTTATTGTCGTTTTTCAGGATTCCGACCTCTCCCTAAATCCCTCTCACAAGGAGAGAGACTTGGTGTGTACAACAAAGACGTTTTAGACAACATCATTTATTTCAGCTCCATTCACACACGTCGTCACACCCTAAACCGCAAAATCGTCCGAAGCTTGTCGGGCTGAGTTTTACGGGCATCCGACAAATAGATTTCCCTGTGAATCTTCGATTGACGCACGAGTCCCTGACTGGTGGCAAAAGCTTCCATCGCGGCAAAACTCTCCGGTTCGCTATCGTAACTTCCTATGTGCAACATCTGAATGCATTCCCCCTCCTCTATCTCTTCGAAGATAACCTTCTCCAACAACGGATGCGGCTTTTTCTTCTTCACCCGCTCAATGGTTTCAGCAGCATATGCAGCGGTTACGAAATCGGGTTGACGAATCATCAGATTAAATACCAACGAATTCTTATCCAACGTTTCCATCGGTTTCTGTTTGGCTTCATCGGTTATATCCCACACGCCTTCGAGCGGGTAAACGCTATATTCCACATATCCTACAGGTGCATTGCCCGACTTTGGACTCATCTTTACCGCGTACGACAACGCATATAACACTCCGATATATTCCGCAAAAAAATCATCGTTCGGGTTGCCTTCGCCCCGAATGCTGAAAAACTTCATCGAAGGAAGCGTTACTTTCTCCGGTTTGTTTTTAGGTGCATAAAATGCTTTCTCGTCTTTTTTCCAATCGTGTTTCATTATATTCTTTCAAAATTAGCATTCGATTCCGGTCAATTCGGATGACAAAAATAGTAATTTTATTTTGCTTAATCGTTTGCTCATCTTTTTTTTTAGAGTCTCGAGAGTTTCAACACGCGAAACCCCAAAAAAGCACTTTAGAAAAGGTCAAGATGACTTCTTAATCAACTTCCTACTGAATTCCAAAACTATTCACATACTTTTAATATGCTTCACTCTTTCGCGTAACATGAACCACCGTATTTTGCTGCTTAAAATTTAAAACATTTATCGTATGAAAAAGAATTTTCTCGTTTATTTTATTTGTGTGTGTTTTATTGTGTTAGCTAATAGTTGTAAAAGCAATGACGATGTGAAGATTATGCCTGAAACCGTAAAGTTCATGGTTATTTCCGACATTCACTATTTCGATCCGAGCTTGTTTACCTTGCCTGCCAATGCCAGTTTTCAGGGTTATTTGTCAGCAGACCGCAAGCTGATTATCGAAAGCAGTGCCATCCTGAAAAATATATTGGTAACGGTAACAACTGAGAAACCCGATTTCTTACTGGTAACCGGCGACTTAACCAAAGATGGTGAGAAAGTCGATCATCAGACCGTGGCAGCATTATTCAAAACGCTTTCGGACAATGGAATCAAAGTATTGGTTATTCCCGGAAATCACGATGTAAACAATCCGGCTGCCATGAGCTACCTGGGAACTGCTTCTGCTTCCATAGCCAATGTTTCGGCATCCGATTTTGCAACCATCTATGCCAACTGCGGCTACGGCAACGCCGTGGAACGTGACCCGAATTCATTAAGCTATGTTTCCGAGCCGGTTACCGGAGTTTGGATGCTGGGTATCGATGCCTGTCATTATACTCCAAGCGAAACCGCCGGGAGTATCTCCGCCCCTACGCTTGCCTGGGTTAAGACGATTATTTCAAAAGCAAAAAGTAAGAATAAGATTTTATTATCCATGATGCACCACGGCATTGTGGAACATTTTGTGGGACAAAGCTCCATGTTCTCCGAATACCTGATTTCCGACTGGAAGAATGTATCGACCGCCCTTGCCGATTCTGGATTAAACGTGGTCTTTACCGGACACTTTCACGCACAGGACATTGCCAAAGGCACAGGAAACAAGGGTTATATGTATGATGTGGAAACCGGAAGTACGGTAACGGCACCATGTCCTTACCGCATCGTTACGCTGAATACCGTAAACAAAACATTGAAAATAGTTTCGGGGAAAATAGACGGCGTAACCTACAGTACCATTCCTGCCGGCACTACTTTTCAAGCTTATGCCAAAAATTACCTGAGCACCGGTATGAGAGTGATTTCGTATTACATGCTTAACAGTGCGCCTTATAACGTTCCGGCCACTTACATCAATGCCTATAAACTGGACAGCATATTCTCAAATGCATTTGTGGCCCATTATGCCGGCGACGAAACGCCAAGCATCACCGACAACGCCAACATTCAAACCGTTAAAGCAGTAAGCGCAACATTGGGAGGAGCCATTCAAAGCGTGTGGACCGATCCGGCTCCCAAAGATAACAACATAACCATCGACCTCAAAACAGGAATTGCTACGGCGAACTAAAATAAATCAGATCAAACAGGCCTTGGAAACCTGTTTGGTCTTGGGCTACTAAACCGTTATTTCTCAACTAACCTGCACATCCACTAAAACAGGTTTTTTTTCTCATCCATTCACGACATACTGTTTTTACATTTATAGAACTCATTAATAGTGGATTTTTATGCATAGACCTAATTAACCAGCAGTATATTTAATAGTTTTTATTTGCGTCTCCCTTCGACTACGCTCAGGGAGCATTATTACTTGCATTATACATTTAGTTTCGACTTCGCTCAACCATCTTGCTACAGAACCCTGAGCGTAGTCGAAGGGTATTATTTCTCCTCTGTTCTTTCCGTTCGCTGAGCGTAGTCGAAGCGAGTATTGTTTTTGCACTCCGCCAACTCATGCAACTTATTTTTATCTCCATTTATCAACGCTTCTTTCTTTGCTCTGCTCCATCCTTGTACTTGCTTTTCTCGATAAAAGGCATCGCTCACCAGTTGAAACTCTTCAAAGTAAACCAGCTTTACAAGCAGATGCTTTTTGGTGAAGTTTGCACCCTCACCCATTTGATGTTGAGCCAATCTTCTTTCGATATCAATCGTGCTACCGGTATAGTATTGACCATTAGCACAAAGTAATATGTACATATATCCTTTCATAACCTGATTATGAAAATGATTATTCTAATTTTTCACTTCCCAAAAATAAACATTCTTTTTTTTAATTTTACATATTTAAGTTAATCGATTTGTCAACAGCATTGTTTTTTATCAAAGACAACGAGAGAATAGGACAACAAAAAAGCCACCTTGACAGGTGGCTTTTCAAAAAGAATATAAAAGTTGTAAGATTAAAAATCCTATATTTCGATGCTTATCGGTACGAACGCTCGGTAACGTACAATGGAACACCGTTGGTACCCATAAATACCACCCGAATACTATCGGCATGGAAAGTCACTTCAGAAAAACCTGGTGCTGAATAACTGAACAGTGACAGTTCGTTTTTGGAACTTGGACGCGGTTCCCCACCTGTACCGGTTACAACATAATCAACGTTTTTGCCTTTTTCGCGAAGGTGTTGGAAGTCGTGGTCGTGCCCGCAAAAATAGAATTGAGCATGATATTTTTCGAGCAATGGTTTTACCCGTTGAATCATTTCAGGGGTATTGCCATGCTTATCGCTGGCTGAAAAGACCGGGTGATGTCCAAAAACAAGTTTCCACTGCTCTTTGGAAGCCAATTCGTTGGCCAACCATTTTATTTGCTGTGCCGTATCTTGTTTTACAACATCCGGATATCCGCCTTTTTTGTAATACTCTTCCACCAACGGCGGTGTATCCATAAATATCAAACGAGCCGAAATGGAATCATTTATTTTACGCACAATGGAATAATAATGATCCGTCATGTGCCAACGGCGACTGATGTTAGAGTAATCAATTTGGGCTTGGGTGTTACCTTTATAATCGTGGTTACCAAGCACCGGATACCAGTCGATTTGCAAGGCAATGTTTTTATACACATCCTCAAAATTGTTTTTCCACAACGGGTCTTGCGTGGAAGCCACTCCCGCAACCTGAAAGTTATCGCCACACGAAACAATAAATTGCGGATCAATTAATTCAGCTTGTTTGGTCATGCCGTCGGCTACCAACTGTTGATCTTTGCCTCCACTCCACCCCCAGTCGCTAATGACAAAGAAATTAAGTGCTTTGTTATATGTTTTGAGAGTAACAGCCGGTTTTGTACCAACTGCTTTGGTTTTCTTAGCCGGAGTAAAAGCCATGGTTGCCAGTGCAGCAACCAATAACATTAGAGATACTGTTGTTTTTTTCATTTGAATAATTGTTTTTTATGGATAGTCTGTTGTCCATAGACTATAGTCTATAGACAACAGACATTTATCAGTCCGTGGCACGGAATATCTTTTTACTTCGTTCCAAAAGCACCAAAGAATGCCGAAGCAGCAGGCGCAGCATAGGCAACCCCTTTGATGGTTAATCCACTTGGGAAGTTTCTGACTACATCGGTTTTACCTCCGGTCAAAGCAGGCGATCCGGCTTGTAAATGGAAGTCCCAGGCGGTATTGAACGTATAATTTGTAACACCATCGCTAAAAACATTATTCACTACCCCCGAATTACTCAACGGATAATTTACAAATTTAGGGTCGTTGGCCTTGGCGGTTGTTCCGGCTACGTCATGCGCACCTCGTACCACTTCTTTCCACGAAGCAAGATTGGGTGTAAACTGATCAACGGTAATTTGATCGTAACCATAGTAATACGTATAATCATATACTGTTCTTGAATCCGCTCCACTAAATTTCACACCCCAACGGTTGTTTACCAACAGGTTATTATACAGTTCGGCATAAACCAGCTTTTCCAACCAAATGGATCCACCTTTAATATCCGGTCTTCTCCATCCGCAATTGACAATGGTATTATTGTACGCCACAGCATGTGTTTGCGGCGTTTTGGTACCCGAATTGGATAATTTAAACGCATCGGAATTGGAACTAAAAACAACATTGTAAGCCATATCTGCCGTACAACCCGATTTCAGGTTCATAACGCCTCCGTTCTCCAAACCCGAAGGACCAAATGTATTGTTGGCAAAAATAATTTTTCCACCTTCCATATAGAACACATCCTCTTTGATATTGCTTATTTTACTATTCATTACTACTACTTTACCATCGGGATTGCTGGCATACAAAGCAGGAATTTTTTCGCCGGCAGTGGCTTTATACAGTCCGTTAATTACTGATAGCGAATTAGAGGTGGTTACTGCACCTGCATATTCAATTTCAGCATTCAGAATCAAAATCTCTGTATTGGTTGGAGAAGCTACGATTCCACCCCAAAAACCTTTCATGGCATTTGAAGCAGTTTTGTACTGATCGGGAATCGTAAATTTTACGTGATTGGAAGACGTACCCATCACATAGATATTTCCGTTTGCTATAATCTCACTTCTTTTGGCCGAATCGGCAAATAAAACGGTTACACCTTCTTCGATGGTCAACGAAGAGTCTTTAGGAATGGTCAAACTACCATTAATGGTATAAGTTCCACCCTTTTTCCAGGTTCCTGAAACAGTTCCGCTACCCAAAGTCACATTAATCGGGGCTACTTCATCCTTTGAACAACTGACAAGGACTAAAAAAAACAAGAAAAAACTAATAGAAAAAACTTTTGTTTTCATTTCGATTTTTTGATTGATTATTGATTGATTACTAATTCATTTTTAATTGATTTTATACCTGAATCCAACCATAAACGATTGCATATAGCGATCCTGCCGAACGGTAGTGGCTTCATTGTTTTTATCCTGACCGATAATGCCGCTGTTTGCCGGATTTACTTTCTTTACATACAATTCCATTGGGGAATTTAAAAGATTCTTGGCTTTCAGATAAATGCTTATCCCGTTTTTAAATTTTTTTTCAACGGAAGCATCCAGTTGAACAAAACCGCGTTGCCACAAATCATCGTTGTAATAGCGGGATACCAGATAAATTCTATCGCCCGTATAGTTAGCCGACAATTGTCCATCCCAACCAAAATTAGTATCCTTTAAAAGTAAACTCAGGTTTCCTACATGTGCCGACTGACCATACAGCGGACGGGTTTGCATCCGGTCATCGTATTGCCAACCGGTTGATTTATGCACATAATATTTCTTCAGGGTGGATATGGCTGAACCTGTAAATGTATAGTTGGCTTTAATCCCAATGCAATTGAAGTATTTAATATAATCCACTTCCACGCCCAGGTTTCTTGCCGTACCATAATTATCGGGCATATAATACACATTTCCTTTACTTCCCTGCGGCGTACTCCAACCGTATTCAACCGGATCTTTTATAATTTTATAAAATGCCCCGATAAGAAATTGCTCCAACGGTTTCGGGAAGTATTCATACCGCACATCAAGGTTATCGGCCACCGTGTGTTTAATATCGGGATTACCCTTTTCGGTATATTCCTCACCCACGACAACATAAGGTACGATTTCCAAAAATCCGGGACGGTTCACTGAACGAAAGTAAGAAGCTCGTACATTCTGCTTTCCGGTAGGCATGTATTTAAAATGAATGCTTGGTAGAAAATCAGTATATTGTTGTTTCCCAATGGGAGCCACATCGCCTTTCGTATATTTGAGTACATAACTTTGATACGTATTTTCGGCTCTCACTCCACCTACTATCTCCAGCTTTTGTGTTTCGACCTTAAACTGAAGGTAACCGGCAGCTATATTCTCGTGCGCAATATAATTGAGCGGGTCGGTGTTATTTAAATCAACCTCACTTTTCCATTGAATCTCTGAAAAATTATTCCAATCTCTTCCCTGGGTGGATTTAAAGTCGCTGTTCAATACCGCAAAGAAGTTATACTCGTTGAAAAAACTGGTACGTTTTTTATTCCGGTAAAGTCCTCCGGTAGATATTTCCACAGGAATTGTGGCTATCGTCGGGGTAAATATCAGATTTAAGTACTCCGCCAAATCCTGATCCGTATTGTGTTCCCACCTGCGGGTAGAACCGCCATTGGAAATGGTCAGCGGCAATTTCACATTGTTTCGAATCTCATTAAACATCGAAAGATTAATATAATCGGGCGTTTCATTAATCGCATTGCCGTACACCACCGACCAGTTTGCTTTTATTCTATCCGAAAACGTATGATCGCCTTGCAATACGGAACTTAGCAGTTGTTGCCGGTTCAATTTATAGCGCAGGGAGTAACTGGACAGGGAATTGCTGCTGTTGTTTAAGTCAATACCGCTTGATTCGCGAACCTGCTCGGAAGTAAAGTTCATATAGGCATTGTACAACACGAATTTATGCGACTTATTTAGCTTCAAATCGATTTTATTATGAATACCTACCAGCGTCGATTGCTCGGACACCCTGCGGGAACTCTTTCCTGTAATCAAGGGGAGATTTAATGTGTCATTTTCGGTTCCATAATTCGTGCTATTACTTCCCTTGTAGTTGTTGCTAAAACTTGCTGCAAGTATTACGCCCAGTTTTTTATTCAAAAAGCGATTCCCTATCGAAAAATCACCCACAATATTGGGCATGGGACGATACGTTTTCAAATCAAGATTCTTCGTTGAAAAATCTTTGGGTGTAGCGGTATAACTTTCACCATTCATCTCGTAAGGCGATTTGTAATTTACCGTTGCAGCATTAAATCCCTGAAAGTTTCGTTCCAAGAAGATCTCGTTGTATCCTGCGGCAATGTTCAGATTCATCTGAAAACGGTTGGGAGCGTCTTTCATCACCATATTCACGGCACCGCCCAATGCATCTCCCTCCATATTGGGAGTAAGCGATTTGGTAACTTCCAGTCTGTCCACCAAAAAGGAAGGGAAAATATCCAGTGGAACATAACGATATTTATTATTCGTACCCGGTATTTTCACTCCGTTTACCATCGTATAACTAAAGCGCTTATCCATACCACGTATAATAGCGTATTGTCCATCGCCGGTGGCACTTCTTTCGATCGTAACTCCCGAAACGCGCTGAATAACATTGGCAATGTTTAAATCGGGGGATAACTCGATGCTTTTAGCACTGACAATATTGACAACATTAGATGCTACTTTCTCAAGATTCCTGGCACTTTGATCGGTTGCATTGCCCTTTGCCACAATCTCCACTTCGTGTAGTTCCAGTTCTGAAGTATTCAGCTCCAGCACTACTTTGCCCGAGCCCGAAGTAGGAATCTGCACTTCTTTTTCCAGCGGTTTATAACCTATATAATTACAAACCAATGTGATTGATTTACCGGAGACATTCTTCAGCACAAATGAGCCATCCAATCCGCTTGCAATGCCATTATGAGTTTGTCCTTTTATGTAGATGATAGCTCCTACCAACGGCTCTCCGCTTTTAGATTCTTTTACAACACCTTGTATGACACCAGCATTTATAATTATACAGTTTATACCTAAAAGTAATGCGCATAAATATCTTTTCATTCCGCTTTTTTCTATTTTTATGCAAAAGTACGTTCCTGTTATTTCGACAATGTTTCACACTAATTACAAACGATACACACATATTAAATCAATATTACAATTATTTACGTAATTTCACGAATACGATTATCAAACAAAATAGAAAAAGCCACCTTCACAGGCAGCTTTTTAAAAAATAAACAAGAGATTAAACTAACTGAAATATACTTGGGCAGATATAATTGGTGTTTAGTGACAATGGGATAATTCTTCTATACAA
>Ga0302286_10003225_pt1 | contig 11053 bp, 7 predicted proteins | sample III_Fen_E2_3_FD_198765 | JGI IMG/M metagenome (GOLD analysis project Ga0302286, IMG submission 198765) | Peat permafrost microbial communities from Stordalen Mire near Abisko, Sweden - III_Fen_E2_3 | ecosystem: Environmental > Terrestrial > Soil > Wetlands > Permafrost | place: Sweden: Abisko...
CGTGCAGAAATCTTGCGCGAATTATCGACATTAGATGGAATTTATGTTCCCTCGCTTTTGCCTTTGAAGACAAAGATTGAAGGCGAAGGCATTGTGGGCGAAGTTGTTCCTGCAGAGCCAGCTACCGGCTCATATACACACACCAAGGGCGTGAAGCGCATTTGGGTTGAGACGCTGAAGCCCGAGCTTTACCCAGTTGCAAACTTAGTTGCAAACATGCCATTGGTGCACGATCGCTTTGCCATTGAAGTTTCTCGTGGCTGCACACAAGGTTGCCGTTTCTGCCAAGCAGGAATTTGGTATAGACCTGCGCGCGAATTACCACCAGATGACGTGATGGATCTTGCAAAGCTTGGCCTTAAAGCTACGGGCGAACGTCAGATCGGCTTACTGAGCCTAAGCTCCGCAGACTATGGCCCGATTGAAAAGTTGACCGATGCGATTATCGATGATGTGTACTTTGATTCGGTAGATGTTTCGTTACCCTCGTTGCGTGCAAATAGCTTTGGACAATCCCTTGCACAAAAAGTGGCTGCGCTTAAGGGCGGTCGCAGTGCAACTTTCGCACCAGAAACCGGCTCAGAACGCTTGCGTAAAGTCATCAATAAGGTGCTCACCGACCAAGAAATGATTGATGCTGCAGACAGTGTGTTCGGAAGCGGCTTCACGAAGATTAAGCTCTACACCATGATCGGTTTGCCCTCCGAAAATCTCGAAGACATGGAAGCCTTCTGTACCTTAATCGAGAAGCTTGTCACAGTAGGCCGTAAGCACAATAAAGGCATTATGATTCAGGCGAGTGTGGGCATCTTAATCCCTAAGCCATTCACTCCCATGCAATGGGCACCAGTAATGGATCGCGAACAAGTGTACGAGCATTTGGCTTACGTGCGCGAGCGTTTCCATAAGCACAAGAATGTGAAAGTAAATTGGAATGATTGGAATACCACGTTTCTCGAAGGTGTGTATAGCCGCGGTGACCGTCGCCTTGCGCCCTTGATCTATAAGGCTTACCAGCAAGATATGATTTTTGAAAGCCATGGCGAGAAACTGCGCTATGAGGATTGGGCTAAGCTATGGGAAGAGAATGGTTACGACCCATCGTGGGCTCTTGAAATGCGCAGCGAAACCGAAGTGTTCCCATGGGATTTCTTGCATGTCGGTGTGACCAAGGGTTACTTGTTAAGCGAATGGCACAAGATGTGGATTGCAGAATCGGAAGCCGTGCCCGACTGTAAATGGGGCTCGTGCCAGCATTGTGGAATTCCGGGCAATGGCAGTGATACCAAGCTCGCGCAAGCTCCCGAAAAATATCCGGCACCTTCGCGTACCCCGCAAGAAATTGTGGACTTGGTGAACTCACGTAAGCCGAAGCATTCCGATGCTTTCCATTATGAATTCATTTTTGAAAAGCGCGAAATTTCAAGGTTCTTACCGCATCAAAATACTCTCGGATTTTTTGAGCGATCCCTTGCGCGCTTAGGCATTCCAATCAAGTTTTCCGAAGGCTTTAGCCCTAAGCCTCGTATTCATAATACGGGTGCTTTGCCGCTTGGTTTAGAATCCCTGTGCGAAGTGGTATCCATTGAGTTGTTACAAAAGCTACCCTTGCACGGCGAGGCTTACACACAAACGATTTGCGACATTTCCAAGGCGTTTCCTACGGGTATGCGCATTGTTGAGATTCGTTTGTTGCAAACAAAACTTTCGAAGCAAATGCCCGACGCCCTAGAGTACCAATGGATGGGCGTGTGCGATGCTGCAAAGATCGAGCAAGACTTTGCGCACAAGACTATGATGGTGGTACAAAATCATCGCGGCCATGAAGTAGACTTGAACGAGCACATATTGAAGCTAGACCTTGAGCGCAAGGGCGAACAATGCGTGGTGACTTTCTTGGTAAAGACCAATGGCCAAGGCAATACGGTGAGCCCCTTCACCTTGCTCGCAGGCCTACTGGGAGTGGGCGACGAAGAGACTCGCAAGCTTAGAATTACCAAGACTCAAACAATGCACAACCCTTAGCAAGGTCTGCAAAAAGCCCTTATTTTCCCCACCGGCTGTCGTTGACAGCTTGTGCAAATCAAACATCTGTTGTTAGATTTACACAATGATTCATCGCAGTCTTGAGTCGATTTTACCGAATCTCGCCAAGGGATTTCCTGCAGTCGCTTTGGTTGGCCCTCGCCAAAGTGGCAAGACGACACTTGCAAAGACGCTGTTCGCAAAGCATCGCTACGTGAGTCTTGAATCTCTTGACTGGAGAGAGCGAGCCGAAAATGATCCACGCGGGTTCCTTGCAGACATGGGCGACCATATTATTTTGGATGAAGTGCAGCGTGTTCCTTCACTCTTCACATACTTACAAGAATGGCTCGATGAAGAAGGACACCATGCCGTGCTCACGGGGAGTCAGCAGTTTTTATTGATGGAATCCATTAGTCAAAGTTTGGCTGGTCGCATTGCTCACTTTGAGTTACTCCCATTTACATGGGCCGAGTTGCAGGGTCAGCCTAAATTGGATTTACGCCGCGGAATTCATAGGAGGTTTAAAGGAACCAAACCTTCGCAAAGTACTCTCGAAATCATGTGCAGAGGTTTCTATCCACGCATTCATGCGCAAGGTTTAAACGCTCATCGTTGGCTTGATGATTACCTCCGAACTTATGTTGAGCGCGACGTGCGCTTGTTGAGTCAGGTTGCAGATTTGGCGGCTTTTACTTTGATGCTTCGCTTGTTGGCTAGCCAAGCTGGAAGCATGCTCAATATGGCAACACTTGCGATGCAGGTGGGAGTTTCGCAGCCATCTACTCGCCGCTGGATTAGCTTGCTTGAGACTTCGGGCATTGTGTTTCTATTACAGCCCTATCACAAAAATTTCGGAAAGCGTTTGCTGAAAACTCCGAAGCCTTATTTTCTCGACACCGGACTGTTGTGTGTATTGCTTGGAATACGAGACGCTGGGCAACTGGAAGTGCATCCTTTGCGCGGACACGTTTTCGAAAATATGATTGTCGCAGAATATTGGAAGCAATTCTGGCATCATGGCAAGCGTCCGCAAATGTGGTTTTGGCGTGATAGTCATGGCCTTGAAGTAGACCTGTTGATTGAGTCTGAAGGAACCTTGCACCCTATTGAAATCAAGTCCACCGCTACATGGCGCAAGGATTTGTCGGTGGGTCTCGAAAAGTGGCTAGCACTGCCTGGACAGCAAGCGACGCAGGGCTTAGTGATCTATGATGGCACGAGCGTACACGGATCGCAAGCTGCAATTGCAACCGCGCCTTGGTGGATGTGTGTGTGATTTTGCTGGATTTGGGTTATTTCTTCCCTTGATCCCTAAATTGCTGCGCTCGTTCTGCATCGCTCATGCGGCGGCCTGGTGCATCGGGGCGTACATCACCGCGGCGATCGGGCCCGCTACTACGGCGGTCAATTAGGCCAAGCTCTTTCGCACGGCCAACCTTATGAAGCCAGCGATAGAAGTCATCGACTAAGCGATGGCGATCAAGGAAATAGAGTTCAATGCGCTCAGCGGCTTTCGAGTCTTCGAGGAACTGCTTATAGACAGGCCATATCTCTTTGAAGAGTTCTGGTCGATTGCCAAGAATGGCCTCGGTTAAGAATTTTGGATCCATGCAAGTCCCGCGTTAGAAGTCACTCCTTCGAGTATATCATAAACTGGCGGGCGGATTCAAAGAACTCGAGCATCATGGGTTCAACGGCTGAAAAACTTTGGATTGCGGTCTCGCAGGCGGATTGAAGTCCATCGGGCTGAGAGAGGCGACCAGAAACACGACGCCCCGCAGTGCGAATTCCTTGGGCAGATGTACATGCGGTGAGCAAATGCAAAGACAAAATCCGTGAGCACCATTCCGACGCGGTACCAGGTAGCTGTAGCTTTGAAGCCTGCAAGCCGCGCTCGCACTTCTTCACAAAATCCCACTGAGGCTCTGGGTGAAATTCGCGCCAATGCCTCCATAAAATCCAGTCGCCCAAAAGATCGAGCGCAATGCCAGAAAAGCGGCGGTTGGATTCCGGGAATAATTCACGCGCTTTTTGTAGAGATGGATCCGATTCGGAGAGTGAATCCAACGAGCGATGTAAGCGCACACCTTCACGTACAGATGGGTGCAAGTGCGTATTCTCTTGTGCATCTAAAGGCCCACGAACGCGATCACCAACTACAGCTGCAGAGAGTCGTAGCAAATCGCCTGGGGGCAAAAAGACTGCGTGTGCCAATAGGTTCATCGAGGTCCTCCCTTAGCGCGTGCACCACCTGGGGCTTTGAACATAGCGGGTGCGACGCTTGGGGCGTTAAACAATTTAGGATCACGAGTAAGCAAATTTCTACTGAGTTTTCCGAGCTTCAATTGATCGAGGGCTTTGCGTATCCAAATGCGATTTTCGGGCAGGTACCAAAAGAAGAACATGCGCTGTTCGAGTTTTTCTTGAGCGGTGCGCGCAGTAAATACGGGCTTAAGAGAAATGGGGTGAATGCCGGTCGCATAAATTTCGGTGGAAAGCGTCATGGGAGTAGGCGTGAAATCTTGCACTTGCTCTAAACGATAACCCAACTGCTTTGTTTTGAGTGCGAGCTCAGCCATGTCTTGTAATTCGCTTGCTGGGTGACTCGATATGAAATATGGGATGACTTGTTGCTTGAGCCCTGCTTGCGTGTTGATGGTATCAAAGCGCTGCTTAAATTCTTCGAACATGCTGAAGCTTGGCTTGCGCATCAGTTTGAGTACGCGATCACTCGTATGCTCAGGCGCCACCTTGAGTCGCCCAGAAACATGGTGCTTCACCAAGGTTTCAAAATAGGCGTCGTGATCTTTTTGCAAAGCCTTGTCGCCGGTGGGGTGCATAAACAAATCGTAGCGAATTCCCGACCCAACAAAGGCATGTTTGACTTTCGGATTTTTGCGCACCGATTCATAAATATCGAGCAGCGGTGCATGGCGAGTATCGAGGTTCGAACACACCTGCGGGAACAGGCAGCTCGGGCGTTCGCAAGCATCGCAACGGCGTAAATCAATGCCTTCCATGCGATACATATTGGCAGATGGGCCACCCAAATCGGTGATAGTTCCATGAAAGTCGGGCATCTCCACAATCTCGTTCACTTCACGCAGAATGCTTTCCTTACTGCGGCTTGCAATGAACTTTCCTTGATGCGCAGAAATGGTGCAGAAGCTACAGCCACCGAAGCAGCCACGATGCAGGTTCACACTGAACTTGATCATCTCAAATGCAGCGATAGGGCCACGCTTGGTATAGCGCGGATGCGGCAAGCGCATGTAGGGAAAATCGAAACTACGATCGATAGTTTTTTGCGAAGGCAAAGGCGAAGGTGGATTAATCACCAAAGTGGTTTCGCCCACATTTTGCAAGAGCCGGCGTGCGTGAACGCGATTTGATTCTGTCTCGATATGGCGAAAATTCTGTGCGTAATCGGTGGGGGATTTTTGACATTCTTCGTGACTGTGCAGCACAAAATCTTCCCAACCTTTATTGCGAGGAAGCGCTTCGCTTGGCTGCAAAAGGAAAGATGTTTGCGGAATATTTCGCAGCGATTTGAACGATATACCTTTCTGCAATTGACGCACAACTTCGAGCATGGGTTCTTCGCCCATGCCATATACGAGTAGGTCTGCACCTGAATCAACGAGCACCGATGGCTTAAGTGCATCGGACCAGTAATCGTAATGCGTGACTCTGCGCAGCGAGGCTTCAATGCCACCAATCATTACTGGCACATCGGGATAGAGCTGTTTCAAAATTTTTGTGTACACCGTCACCGCATAGTCGGGGCGAAATCCAGACTTACCACCAGGAGTGTATGCATCGTCTGAACGTAGACGGCGATTAGCTGTATAGTGATTCACCATGGAATCCATACAACCCGCAGTCACACCAAAAAACATACGCGGTGCGCCCAGCTTTTTAAAATCGCGCAAGTCATCGCGCCAATTGGGCTGAGGCAAGATCGCGACCCGCAACCCTTGCGCCTCTAAGGTTCGTGCCACCACAGCATGTCCAAAAGAGGGGTGATCCACATAGGCATCCCCAGAAACGAGAATGACATCCACATAATCCCAACCTCGAGCTTCGAGGTCTTCTTTGGAAATGGGGAGCCAGTCGCGGGTTTTGGGGGCAAGGGACATAAGGACAAATGTACCTATCGAATGGGTAAAACGAGCTAGTCAAACGTTCCCATTCATCTAGGTGTTCATGTACTTTGTCATCGGGAACATGAGTTTGGGGCAAATCGCCAAATTTTGCCAAACTGGATATGATATACTTAGAGCACTTTCAACTTTTCAAGGAGAACTCATGTACGGATTCAAGCCTATCGCAGTCAACGAAACTGCTGGAACCAAGCACTACTGCGCCTGTGGCAATTCAAATAACAAACCCTACTGCGATGGAAGCCACAAGGGTTCAGGAAAAACGCCGAGTGTCATCGAGATTACGGAAGCGAAGCAAGTCTATATCTGCGATTGCAGTGGCTCAAACAACAAGCCGTTCTGCGATGGAACACACAAGAAGAAGGCCGAAGACGGTCACGGTCATAGCTGCAGCTGCGGCAAGAACTAAGCAACGGCTCATCTGAGCAAGCAATCAATTAGTCCACTCTATTTTCTCAAACAAATCGTTCAATACGAGCCTTTGTTTCTACAGTTTCCCCAGACATCAATAATGGGGTACGCACATGAACTGTATCGTCAAGGCTCTATTGATTTTGCCGCTCGCACTTTCAGCGGCGCCTTTACTTCATGAAACATTTGACAATGGAATTCCTTCCACTTGGGCAGAAGTTGACTTAATGGGCAACACTTGGAACCTCTGGAAAGCAACAACAGAAAAGCCTTTTGGCGGAACAGGACAAAGCCTTGAGACTCCCTATTTAAATGGATACTCCCTCGCCTCCCCCTCATTTAATGCAAGCGCATTGACAAATCCTGTGCTTTCTTTTGTCGCGTATGTACAATCGGGAACTTTTGCCGTCCATGTCCAAGTGGGGAGTGGAACTCGCTGGACACTGCTCACATCAATCACTGACTTAAGCAACTATTTCTATTGGAACCATATACAGGTGGCACTGCCTGCAGCTTGCAAGACAAGCACCTGTCGGGTTGCTTTCACAAATATTTCGACAAGTGCCACCGCTTATCTGGATGAGGTGACCATCGGCAGTGGAAATGAGGCGTATATCACCAACGCGGACATGGACGAAGATGACTACCAGACAAAGAGCCTGGTTCAGCCAACCACAGTTGTGGGGCAAATTTCAGCAGCAGTGCGCTACACAGTGAATCTTGCACTTCTTAGCCCAACATTTGCAGGGCTTTATGGAAGCATTACCCCAGATGATATAGAGAGTTTTACAAGCCCACCGACTTACAAGGCAACCGCAAGCACAGGATCTGCCACAGCTTCATACAAGTACACAGTGAACAAGGTAGCCCAAATCAGCTCACTGGACATTAGTTTGAACGGGACATACTTACCCGCCCAAATCACACAGCCAAACGGAACCACTCATGGAAGTATTCGAGCAACATTGCCTAGCGGATCAGACTTGACCGCCATAGAATTTGTCTCTCACTACTCAAGCAAAACAACTCCTTTAGTGAATGGATCCCCCTATGTCATCTATACTGATTATAATTTTTCATCGGGCGGTACGATCTCTATTTCCAATGAAACGGGATCTTTGATCTACGATGTCGTCCTTACTTTGGCAACACAGGCAAGCAAAGACGCAAGCTTGAGTAGCGTTTCAGTCAATGACGGCTATTGGATTAACGGCTCTGTTCAACTGGTTGGGAATGTTGTTTTTGCAACCATGCCTTATGAAGCCAATATGCAAGCACTGACACTTACAGCTTATACAAAGAGTGCAAATGCAAGCGTCACTTATTCAAATCAAAATACAGCCGCTACGGGTGACTCTATAACAGTAACAGCCGCCGATGGAGTTACGAAGAAAACATATTATCTGGATATCTCGCAAAGTAAAACGCCAACACCCTCTAGTTCGAGCTCAAGCTCCGAAGATCCTAGTTCGAGCTCAAGTTCAAGCTCATCAAGCAATGCAGCGGCTGACTTATTAAGTCTTACTCTGTGCGATGCAGATCTATTTTGCCAAGCACTTGATTCAACAGCAATCGCCAACAGCGCCACGGGAGCCTTGAATTTTTCACTATCATGGCAAGTGAACCTTGCAACACTGAAAATCCAGACAGTGAAAGTTTCGACAGGTGCCACATCTTCGTTGCTTGCCTCTGCTTCTGTGAGCAATGGAACTTCACTGGTGGTAACAGCAAAGAATGGAACAACCAAGAAGACATATACACTCAGCCTCACCAAGCCAAGCACAGCAAGCAATGCCGCAGCACTAGCATCCGTTTACGTTTGCGACACCGTTTTTTACGATCCCTATTGCCAGACGGTTCCCCAGAGCGACCTGAGCTTAAGCAAAATTCAAATGAGCATTCCCAATGGAATGGTTATTGATACGTTTGTCGTTTTCACGTCTCCGTATTCGGAATACGTGGTCACGAATGTCGGTTCTATCTACAGCATTGCAGTGACAGCTCAAGACGGTACGTCTGCAAATTACACAGTGACCGTTTCCGACGCTGCGATCCCTGTGAAAGCAGCAGTCTCTTCTAGTTCCGTGCTTGTTTCCAGTTCCAATACAGGTTCAAGCGTTGTGACAACCAGTTCGAGCTCTACAACAGGCTCAAGCTCATCGTCATCGGGAAGTGTTCCCATAGCAATTGTCACCTCATCTCCGTTGGCTGCGGTGTTCATTGAAGTTCATGCAAACCACTTGACTGTGTTCCATGCAGGTATTCCGTTAAGCTCAATTCAAGTATTCGATTTACTGGGACGCCCGATCGTGTCTGTGGGTGCATCCCTTGATTCTCACACAGAGCTTGACCTTAGTAAAAAGCCACACGGACTCTACCTTGCGCGAATCACTACACAGAATGGCTCGCATCGAATGATCTCCTTCACAGAATAGCTGTAAGTAGCTGCCAAGAGCTAGTCTAGAATGGAGCGAACCGTTTCAACCATATCCATGGGATTGAACGGTTTGGAAAAAGTCTTTGCTGCCCCCAGCAATTTTGCCGTATGCAAAATATCCATGGTACCTGCCATACGCCCACCACCAGACATGGCAAGAATTGGTACGCTGGGGTGTTCTCCGCGAATTTGCAACATGGTTTCGATGCCCTCTTGCTCGGGCATTAATAGGTCGGTAATTACGAGATCGATGGCTTGCGATTTAAAAATTGCAACACCCTGCAAACCATTTTCTGCAAGGGCAACTTGATAACCAGCCCGCAACAAAAGAGCCTGCAGAACTTCTCGAATTTCAGGTTCATCATCGATGATTAAAATTGTTTTCAGAACGAGCCTCGCCCGCTTACGTAGCTTCGAGAGCCTTGCGAATTGCTAAGGAAAGCTCTGTTAAAACCACTGGTTTCGTGATAAACGCAGAAAGGCCAATTTCCCGCAATTCGTTGGGAATATCGGCCTCCAAGTACCCACTAAGCAAAATTATCGGAAATCCTTTGCGAACTTGCAAGATCTTTCGAGAAAGCTCAAGACCCGAAAGAAGAGGCATTGTTTGATCGGTAATCAGCAAATCAAAATCTTGCGGTGATTGCAAAAAGCGATCGAGGGCAAGACGGCTGTTTTCAAAAGGCGTTACACGGTAGCCCAAGTGTTCTAAGGCGCGCGTCTCCATGCGCACATTTTCTGGCTCATCATCGACTAGCAAAACATGTTCGCCATGACCCATCTCCATGGTCAACTCTTTTGGAGGCTCAATTTCCTTGCCAAGCACGGCAGGAAAATAAACGCAGAAGGTCGCACCTTCTCCAACATTGCTCGTAACCGTGATTTCACCTTGATGACTGTTTACAATTCCATGCACAACAGAAAGGCCAAGGCCTGTTCCTTTGCCAACGGGCTTGGTAGTAAAGAAAGGCTCAAAAATTCTGTCGATGACTTCAGCTGGCATTCCTTGACCATTGTCTTTAACGCATAGAACCACATAGGGTCCTGGCTTGAGCGCTAAGGAGTGTACCTTGCAGAATTCAACGTCAACATTTTCATTTTGTACACGCACTTCAATAAGTCCGCCATTCGTATCAACAGCATGCGAAGCGTTGGTGCAAAGGTTGATTAGCACTTGATGAATCTGGGTTGGATCGCCCAAGATCATGTGGCTATTGGACGCGATGCGGCTCTTGATTTCAATGGTGGTTGGGAGCATGGCGCGCATCATCTGCACAGCTTCCTTAACTACTGCAGATAACTGAAGCGGTGAACGCGCGGCCTCGCCTTGCCTACTGAACACCAAAATCTGCCGCACTAAATCGCGAGCACGCTCGGCAGCCTTGATGATATGTTCAAGATCGCTATGCGCAGGATTCTCGACGGGCAACGCCTGCAAAGCCATATGCGCGAAGCCAAAGATGGGTGTCAGAATATTGTTAAAGTCATGCGCGATTCCACCAGCAAGCGTTCCAATGGTCTGCATTTTCTGCGAACGGCGCAATTGAATTTCCATCTGCGCCAAATCATCCTTGACCTTTAAAGCCTCGGACACGTCTTCTTTCACGCCCACGAAATGGGTGATTTCACCTTTGTCATTACGAATCGAAGATATCGTAGTTTGATCCCAATATAGCGAGCCATCTTTACGCTTGTTGTGGAACAAGCCTTTCCAAGTGCCACCCGATTTGATGGTATTCCACAGATGCCGATAATCAATTTCTGCATTGGGATCTTTAGCACTTAAGAAGCTTGAATTCAGTCCAACCGTTTCCTCAGAAGTGTAGCCGCTGATTTCGGTAAAACGCTGGTTGATGTATTCAATCTTGCCCTGAATGTCCGTTATTAAAAGGGCAGAATAACTTTGTTCCACTGCATGCGAGAGCTTGCGAATTTCTTCGGTAACGCGGCGATTTTCTTGAATCTGCGCATACTCGCGCAACGCTCGATCCACAATGTGCGGCATATCCGAAAA
>Ga0302286_10003227_pt1 | contig 11048 bp, 6 predicted proteins | sample III_Fen_E2_3_FD_198765 | JGI IMG/M metagenome (GOLD analysis project Ga0302286, IMG submission 198765) | Peat permafrost microbial communities from Stordalen Mire near Abisko, Sweden - III_Fen_E2_3 | ecosystem: Environmental > Terrestrial > Soil > Wetlands > Permafrost | place: Sweden: Abisko...
TGTGTTTGCATAAGTTACTTGGGTTTTTATAAATTTAAGTTTGAGAACCTCAAAGTTATAATACTCTTGTAACTTATGCTTTATTTAACAGCATTTTATTTTTAAACTACAAACATAGGGCCTTATTTAATAAATAGCAGAACTTTCAATTCGTAAGTAATTTATTCAACTTTATTCGTTTTTACACAGCCTCTTTAACTGGAGCAAAAAAAAATGATCATTCAAATTGGCTTTAGCTATGATATTTGATCAATCGGATATGAATGATGTTTTTAAACCAGGTATTGATTGATTGATTGATTGATGTTCTTTACCGTAATATTGTTGCTAAATAACGAAAGTTATTCACGAAATAGAATTCTTTATTTTATTAATTCCTCGTTTAATGGGAATTATACTAAAATTAGCATTACATTAGATGATCGGAAAATTATTCCGTGTAATCGTATTCTTAAACCAATAAAAAGAAAAATATGAAATCTGTAAAAGAAAATTTATCGACTGACAATAAATCAGAAAATCAAGAAAACAAGAAAGTCATAAAAAAGAGCAAATTCGGAGCATTTATTCTCCGGCATAAACTGGTTTTTTCATTGCTTATTATCATTGTGGTCATTTCATTGTGGTCATTTATTAAAATTAGTTTGATTGAAAATCAATTTAAGAAAGATACTCTAAAATTGAGATCAGACTATGAGAATAAATTAGACAGCATAACCACTAAAAATTTAATGCTGACTTCCAAAGTCTTCTCATGGGCAATACGAAGTGAACTGACCCGTGAAAATAAAGAACAGGTAAATCAGTTCTTCTTGAGTATTATCAAAGAACCCGGAGTCAGTAAAGTGGAATTTGTGAGGGCTCCTGACGGTAAAATTACTCTATCGACCAACAAAAAAGATGAAGGTTCCATCTATACTAATCAGGTTGCATTGATGTCAAATGAAACAATAAACTTTAAAACAGATTCTGTTTTGAATGTAGTCACTCCGGTAATGGGCCTGAACAATAAACTGGGGGTATTGGTTATTGAATATAATCTTATGCTTAACAAATAACGATACGGTTTGTAATCCGTGAAAAATGATTTATATCAAAATTGAAATACTGCATAAAAAAAGAAAGCAATCGACAGATTGCTTTCTTTTTTTATGCAGTATGGTTTCTTGTAAAGAAATTATTTGCTATTGGTTTAAATGAATTAATGCTGACCATCGAAACCGCCACCATGGTTACCGCCTCTGCCACCGCCACCTTCACCCCGACGAGGGTGATCACCACCCGGTCCGAATCGTTGAAAGTCAGGATTCTGGTCTGCCGGATTTCTGGCACCTTTGAATTTGTTTATTTTGTAGGTGAAACTTACTAAGACATATGATGTCAGTGTATTGAAAGTGTTGTACTGTATGTAATTATCCCCGATAGACTGACGGATATTTAATTGTTGACGGAGTAAATCGGTTGCCTTAATAGCCAGTACCCCTCTGCTGTTAAAAATCGTTTTATCAATGGTGGCATTCCAGATCAACTGGTTCTGAGCGCTGGTGGAATATCCCTGAAGCGTTGTATAATTCAAATCACTTCCGATATTGATATTATACGGCAGGTGAATCATTACATTCCCACCGCCGTTCCAGTCTTTGGTGATAGCTACAACAGGATTCAGGTTGTTCAGCGTGTTGGAATAACGAAAACCTCCGCGGGCACCAATCTCTACGACATCCTGTGTGAAAGTCAGGGAGAGTTGTTCTCCGGCATTGTACCTTCGTGTACTGCTTAAATCACCAAGTGGTAAATCTACAGAATTGAGTATATCTGCATTTAATCCTCTCGCCGAATAACCATAGCGTTGATCAAGGCCAAATGATGTATTGGTATTGAAATGCAACCTTTTTTGAATAAGTGGTATATTAAACATCACATTCCCATCAATGCTGTAAGGCATTTCAGATGAATTGACCGTTTGGCTGTACTGTTTTTGTGTTGCGTCGTAGATGCTGTTGGTTACAAGGGCATCTCTGGTTGCATTGGCACGTAACGAAGCATTAAATGATGAAAAGGTGCTGTCGTTGAAGGTGGTAAACATCATTCGGATATTATGGTTAAAATCTGGTAACAGATTCGGATTCCCGATGGTTACATTCATTGGGTTCGAATTGTTTTTTACAGGTTGAAGCTGGCCAATACTTGGTTGATCGGTTTGTCCACGGTAATCAATACGTGCAAATTTCTTTCTTCCAAAATTATATTGTAACCGGCCTGTGGGTGCAAAATTGAGCACTTTTAGTGGCTTGTTATATGTATCTCCGTTCTCATAAAGCCGTGTGCTGTAGGTCTGTGATGGTTCCCCTTTAAAACCTAAGGTCGCATTGAAACTCTTGGTCACATACCGATAGTTCAGTTCCAGGGTTTCACTGTAAAATTTGTTTTCGAAATTATTGCTGTAGACTGAATCAAGCCGATTATAAATCCCGTTGTTGTTATTATATTGATTTTTATCGGAGATATTATTGTTGTTTCGGAACGATACGGTAGTTTCCAGGAAGTTCTTTAAGTTCCAGAGTGGCTCTACATACGATAAACGCATATTCACACTGTAGGCATCCGAATGATTCGTTGTGTATTGATCGACAATGGTCGTTGAATCAGGATGCATGGTTCTGTTTTTTGAATAGTTGTAGCTTTCATTGTCATTTTGCGATATGGAAGTATTCAGATTGGCAGTGAACGTTCGTCCTTTTTTAGATGCGAATTTATGGCTGTATATCAAACCTAAGCTTCCGTTTACCGAAGTACCATTCCCCGAATTAATGGTGTTTCCCCTGCTTGTGCTGTCATTATTCGTCAGGTTGGTATATTGATTGTTACTCTCCGAAAAGGAGCGGTTGTAATTCATAGAAGGTTGAAATACAAAGGTATTCAGGGTGTCGGGCTTCCATTCAATTTCGGTACGCAGGTATGCTGAATAGTTGTCGGTATGTGAGGTGTTTGATGAATTATTGTAATACGTCGAATCTGTCAGATAACTTTCACGGTTGCTTTTTGTGTCTGTTTCATTGCCCGAATGGTTCACTGAAGCATCGCCTCCTATTTTTAATTTCGGATTTATTAAGGAATTATTGTTGTATCCCAGATTCTGTGAAGTGGTAATCCCGCTGTTGTTACCTCCCCGTCCACGACTGCTTCGGGAAGTGTTTGTATTGTTTCCGCCACCTGTAATGGTACTCTGAGCATCTCCATCGATCATATTCAGAAACATATTGCCATCATAGCGAAAATCTTTATTGGTATCCATACCACCGCCCCCTGCTACGTTTCCAAAAGTACCTCTTTTTCTGTTTGGCTTAAAGGTCAGATTAATGATTCGTTCAGTATCATTATCCTCAAAACCTGTCAACAGGGCCATATCCGATTTCTGATCCAACACCTGAACTTTATCAATGAGTTCGGCAGGTATATTTTTAGAAGCCATCTCTACATCATCGTTGAAGAACTTTTTACCGTTTACCCTGATCTTTGTTATAGCCTGTCCGTTAACAGTGATTTTACCATCGGTGCTTACTTCAACACCCGGCAACCTTTTCAACAGATCCTCAACAACTGCGTTCTGATTTGTTTTGAATGCCGTGGCATTGAATTCAGTTGTGTCACCCTTTACGACCATTTGTGCTGCATTACCGGTCACTTCTACTTCGCCGAGCAAATGCGCATTCTCCTTTAAATGGATATTCTTTAAAATTAAGTCCTTATTTTCCATCGTTATGTTCTGGTAATAATCCAGATACCCGACCATGCTCACTAAAATGGTGTATTTTCCCGGCTTTACTTTACTTAACATGAAATTTCCTCTTAAATCAGTCAGACCTCCTTGAATAAAAGTTGAGTCTGATGCTTTTAAAAGTCTGACAGAACCCATTTCTATCGGTAAACTGTTTTTACCGTCGAAAACCATTGCCTGAATGCTGCGTTGTGCGAAAGAAGAAATACTAAAACAAACAAAAAGAGAAATAAAAAGAAAAAACTGTTTCATAATTCTGACAGGATAATTAATTTATTACAAAAGTATCTCTAATAGCACATGAATCCCAAAAATAAGCCTATTTTTCAGTTTTATACATAAAAAATCGCAAGAAAGTGATGATCCATCCTACGATAGGATGTAAATATTTATTTTTGATTTGTTATTGGACAAAAATAAATGTAAAAGGTTTAAAGTTAAAGATGAATTATTGAAATTTTCTATATTCCGAGCGATTCAACACAAGAAATATTCCGACAAATGTTGATAAGCAGTCGCAATTTAAATGACCCGAGATGGTCAATCCTGAAAGTTAATATGTATTTTTGAATTTTTATCAACCTCACATTTAAGTCGCCCTATTCAACCTGCATTTAGTATTATTCCATTTTACCATTGTTTTTAGATTGGTTTTGGAATGGTTTTGGATTGTTTTTGGTAACCAGATTTCATTCATATGTTTCCAAAATATATGCCATATACCTTTATAGATATATGGCATATATATTGCGAATAAATGATTGTTAAGTGACTGATATATGGGAATAGCTACGGATCAAAAACCAATGCAAAACCAATGCAAAACCATTTAGAATAGGAGAAGTGGATTAAACTAAATAATAAATAATAAATAATTGCCAGGACACTGAAATGTAAGTTTTTAAAGATTAGCAAATAGATAGATCAATAAATATCTGCAATTCCTTAGAACAAAAATAAATAAATAATTTTAAAGTTTGAGCATTGAAATTATTATTTTATTTAAAAACTTCTAATAAAAAAACTCCCCGTTACACATTTGTATCGGGGAGTTTTTTTTTGAAATATGAAATGAGAGATGATCCGTGAAGATCATGTTCTTTAGGATGATAATTACATATCCGGATTCTGGGCAACAAGTTTCCACGATTGCAGTGCATTCTTTTGTTTGCCCTGAAGAATGATATCGCTGTTGGTATCCGGGGAAGAAGCTGTAATATACAGATCTGTGCCTTTTAAACGGATGTTATATGTGTTTTTGGCAATCCTGACAAAGGTCCAGTGTTGTGAAGTTGATGTCGACAGAGGCTGTTGTTCGAGCTTTGTACCTTGTTTGGCAGGACTGTCTTTTCCCTGGAATGTCTTAGACGTAAACAGGTTTTTAAGTTGATAGGTACTGTCGCCAATGTGTTTAAAATCCCAGGTCATGCATTTCCATGCCACATGGTTATACGAAACGATCCGGTTTCCATTCTGATTCCCGGCATCAAAAGGCCGCAGGTTTTTGCCTGTTGTTGTGTTCTGAATGGCGAAAGTTCCTTGAATGATTTGCGAAGTGGCAACATCAACCATCAGGAAAGTTACCATTAGAATGAGGAGTAGCTTTTTCATTGATTTTTATTTTTAGTTACTATTAAATCGATTTTACGGGGTAAAAATACAATTAAATATTTATGGAACTGTTACATTTTGAATAGAAACCGCTCACTTTGTAATTTATTAATGATTTATTCTTTCCCGCAAATCCTGGTATTTATTCTGCATGACGGATACAGAGTTCATCGTTAAGTTAATGTTCATTTTACGGCAACCAATTGATTATTACCTTAGCTCTATCCGTCAGGAACCACCAACATTACGTTTTAATAAAAGAAAGTGTAAAATATCCATCACACAGTGTAAAATTATCTTACATTCCGGAAGTTGTGTCTTCTGTTATATGCCACAATATCAATGCGTAAATCCCTATGGCATGGTTTTGGATAAATGGGGAATGTATTAAATGAATTAAAGTATGAAGAAATTGGTTTTATTTGGGTTTTGTGTGTTCACTCTTCTATTGACGGCACAGGAAAAAGTGTGGAAATTGGAAGAATGTATGCGTTATGCTGTGGAACATAGCACCAGACGTGCCAAACAGGAAGCTCAAAACGAAATCTATAAACAGAACCGGATTGAAGCAGTTGGCGGTTTACTGCCTTCAGTGAGTGCAAGCGCCGATGGCACCATGTATTATGGACGTGTGCTGGATAAAGATACGTATAAATATGTGAACAATAGCACCCTGTACAATCAGTACGGAATCAGTTCTTCGGTATTGCTGTTCGACGGGTTGTCACAGGTTACGAGGGTAAAAGTGGAAAAACTAAACAGGTTGAAAGGACTTCAACAGTTACAGGATACCAAAGATATGCTGGCATACGAAACCATGGAACTATATTTTAATGTCCAGTATTACCAGGGTACTGTGAAACTGGCCATGCAACAATTCGATGAAAGTACCGGCAACCTCAAACAGGTAAAACGTATGGAGGAACTTGGGATGAAGGCGGCTCCCGATGTAGCGGAACTGCAGGCTAAAGAAGCAGAAGACCGTTACCTGCTTACAAAACAAAAAAATCTGTTGATACAGGAACTTATACGGCTGAAAGAAAAAATGAATTTTCCACCTGGAGATAATTTTAAAACGGCAGGGTACGATAACGTATTGCCGGTTGACAGTGTGCGCGACAATGCATTCGAAGTCTTTCAAAAAGCAGTGACATTCTCCCCGAAAGTATTGGCCGTGAACAAATCGGTTGAATCAACAAAAAATGCTGTCAATGTGGCAAAAGGTAATTTTTATCCCAAAATATGGCTGAATGGCGGTGTAAACAGCTATTTTTCACGAACAATGGACGGTAAAGTGTATACACCGTTTCAGGAACAAATAAGTACGAATGAAAATTATTATGTCGGACTGTCACTCAGTGTTCCGGTATTTAATGGATTTTCACGCTCGTCAGAACTGAAACGTAGCAAACAAAGGTTGATTATTGCCCAAAACGAGCGGGAAGAAACTCTGCGTGAAGTGTATAGTGATATTGAAAAAACGGTGGCCGATGTAAACGGGTTGGGTGATGAATACATTCATGCCGGGAAGCGAACCGAATCAATGAAGATAGCCCATCAGGTAAATCAACGAAAATACACCGAAGGGTTAATCAGTGCACTGGAGCTAACTACCAGCTCCAACCGGTTGCTGAATGCTCAGATAGAAGAACTTTATACCAATTTAAAATATCAGTTAAAGCTTAAACTGCTGAATTATTACAAAGGAAATTCAATGTACAATTGAAAAATTACGGATTTTCAGATTCCGCTGAAATTAAGTTATCGCTGTTTATCTCTGATATGTGTGTTGATCTGTAAGCTATAAATAAGGGTGGGGTGTGTTATTTTCTACTAAGCGTTAAAAAAATTAAATAAGGTTTTGAATATAAGATAAATACATGCTGTATGAACGCATTTTGTAAGAAAGTCTGAATTCTCAATAACATGATTCAATAAATTTCAATTTTTAAAATATGGATATTATTCTTGAAAAGAAAAAAGGACTGAGGAAAAAACATATTCCTTACATAACAGGGGGAAGCATATTGCTTATCCTGATTATTTGGATGGTTTTTGGTAATCACAATTCCAGGTTGTCAGTAGAAAAAGATAAGTTAATGATTGAAACCGTCAGCAAAGGGGAATTCAACGATTATATCCGTATTAACGGCCAGGTAGAGCCGATAAATACTATTCAACTCAGTGCAATTGAAGGGGGGATGGTGGAACAAAAGGTGGTGGAAGAAGGCTCCATGGTTCGACGTGGTGATGTGATTGTCCGTTTAAAAAATCCAATGCTCAACCTGACAATCCTGGATAGTGAAGCACAGTTGGCCGAAAAACAAAACTTCCTGCGTAATACCCAGGTGCAAATGGAGCAGGAAAAATTGAGCCTTAAAAAAGAAAAGCTTCAGTTGGATCTGGATGTGGAACGCAAAAGACGTAAATTTAAGCAATATACTCAGTTAAATGCTGAGAAACTCACCTCTCAGGAAGAATACCTGCAAGCCAGAGAAGATTTTGAATTCGCGGTGAATAGCCGGAAACTGGTTATGGAACGTCAAAAGCAGGATTCCATATACCGGGGCATTCAAATAAAACAAATGGAGGAAAGCCTTCACAATATGCGTGAAAACATGATGCTGGTCCGTCAACGTATCGATAATCTGAATGTAAAAGCTCCAGTTGACGGTCAATTGGGTTCACTGGATGTAGAAATAGGTCAATCGGTATCGGCAGGCGTTCGTATGGGTCAAATCAGTGTATTGTCCGACTATAAAATAGAAGCATTGATTGATGAACATTATATTGACAAAGTCAGAGCCGGACTGAATGCTACCTTTGAACGTCAGGATAAGAATTTTAAGCTGCGGGTGCGAAAAGTCTACCCCGAAGTACACGACAAGCAGTTTAAAACCGACTTCGTCTTTGCAGGCAGTCGACCGGAAAATATACGGGCAGGACAAACCTATTATATCAACCTTCAACTGGGAGAACCAGGCGTAGCAGTTATGGTTCCCCGCGGATCATTCTATCAGACTACCGGCGGTCAATGGATATTTGTAGTTTCAAAAGATGGCCGGAAAGCCACCCGCCGAACGATCACCATAGGCAGGCAAAACCCTCAATACTACGAAGTTTTGACAGGATTGCAACCCGGAGAGAAAGTAATTACGTCAGGGTATGAAACCTTTGGGGATTCACAGGAGTTGGTTTTACAATAGACATTTATACGTGAACAGTTAAAGTAATTAATAGAATATGAAAGCAATATTTCGAAACTTTTTCTTTGTATTAAAACGGTTCAGGACTTCCAGCATTTTGAACATCATCGGTTTGTCAGCGGCATTTGCCGTATTTACGATTACGTTGATTCAGGTGAATTACGACCGGTCATACGATCGTAATTTCAAAAATGCAGAAGATATATATTCCTTTAGTATGACATCTTTAAATGGAGACAGAGAAACGATGATGCCTACCACAATGGGCAGAGATATTATAAATAAATTTCCGGATGTAAAAAGTTATTGTTTAGTCAACCCGACCAGTCAGTCGGAATTATTGGTAGACGTACTCAACAACAAAGGAATCAGACAAAAACACACCACAAGAGTAACCCCTGTCACTGCTGGTTTTTTAAATGTTTTTACACCCGAAATAGTGGGAGGGAGTACAAAAGATTTATTTGACGGACAAGGAAAGGCATTGATCACCGAAAGCACTGCTAAGAAATTATTCGAGAATGACAATCCTATTGGGAAAACGATTTACTATCATTTCTCTAAACCTTTTTACAACAACCAAAAAAGCAATCTTTTGACCGTATTGGCAGTTTGTAAGGATTTCCCGAAAAACTGTTCAATAAAAAACGGTATTTATACTTTGCTACCCGACGATGCCCCTTCAACATATAACTACAACGGATATTTTGTACTGAAAAAAGATAGTTACAGTAAGCTATTGCTCGAACTAAACAGTGAGAAACTCTTTGGCAAAGAAAACTGGGAGGAAATGAAGAAGTCGGAAGAAAAAACAACTGTTGAATTGACTCCGTTGAATAAAGCTCATTTTGATTTTGAAAAAGGGAGACTGACTACTACTCTCTCTTTGCTGGCCATTGGAATCCTGACACTGATAATAGCCTACATCAATTTTCTGAATTTTTCCATATCAATATCTCCGGCTCGTGTAAAAGGACTGAATATTCACAAAATTATAGGTGCCAGTCCTTTTAAACTAAAGCTTATACTGGCTTCAGAAGCTGCATTATTTTCATTGCTGTCTTTTTTACTGGCATTATTGTACATTGTACTTCTAAAAGACACATTTATAAGCGATTATTTTTCCGCCGACATGTCATTATCCGCTAACAGAATCCTCCTGGGGGTGATTGGCCTGGTTGCTCTGTTATTCGGAATGCTGATTGGTAGTTATCCAGCAAGATACATTGTGTCTTTTCAACCCGCAGTTGCCTTAAGAGGGTCGTTTGCCATGTCGGCAAAAAGTGTCCGTCTACGCAATATTCTGATTACTCTTCAATTTGTGGCAGCTATTACCCTTATCATTACAGCAATGTTCATTCAGCTTCAGAATTCTTTTATGAATCACCGATCGTGGGGAATTCAAAAAGAAAATATCGTTTTTTTACCCTATGGACAGTTGAAAATCGATATGCACACTTTTGGCGAAGAACTAAAAAGAGACCCCCGAATTCTTGATTATACAGCCTCTCAGTTTTTACCCGGAAATGTAGGAATGATTTGGGGACGTAAGTTTGACGGAAAGCAGGTAAATGCCTGGATATGGCCCGTACAAGTCAACTTCCCTGAGTTCTTTGGTGTAAAGATTGCCGAAGGACGTGACTTTCAGGATACAGACAGCACCGGCATCAAACACGCAATAATTTTTAATGATTGTTTCTTGAAAATGCATCAATTAAAAAATATACAAGGAAAAGATTTTCCGGGCTTCAATATGAGCTTAACTGTGGTTGGAATTGCAAAAAATATAAATTATAATTCCTTGCACGATAGTATTCGTCCCATGGGTTTTGCCATTATGGGTAATCAATTTATGAACTGGTTCTTTGTCAAGTTATCGGGGAAGGATGTACCGGGCGCCATAGAGAATATTAAAAGAACCTGGGAAAAGAATTCGGATGAAGATTTTAATATCAAGTTCCTGGATGCATCTATGGATAAACTTTATAAAAATGAACTGAACCTGGCAAAGTTGATTTCAGTGTTCGGGCTAATAACTATTCTTATTGCCATTATGGGTGTGTATGGACTGATTGTTTTTAATGCCCGTTATAAATCAAAAGAAATTGCCCTCAGAAAGGTAAACGGAGCTTCAGTAAAAGAAATTATGTTCATGCTTAACAGGAGTGTGCTTCTTCAACTGACAATTGCTTTTGTGGTGGCAGTTCCCCTGTCATTTTACATTGTTCACCGGTGGCTTCAACAGTTTGCCTATAAAATACCCATTTACTGGTGGGTATTCCTGCTTGCCGGATTGCTGGTATTTGCCATTACAGTAATTACTGTTAGTTGGCAAAGTCACAAGGCTGCTACTGCCAATCCGGTGGATGCGATAAAGAATGAATAGTTACTTGTAAATAATAATCTATGAAGGCAATTTTTAGAAACTTCTTCTTTGTCCTAAAACGATACCG
>Ga0302286_10003229_pt1 | contig 11048 bp, 10 predicted proteins | sample III_Fen_E2_3_FD_198765 | JGI IMG/M metagenome (GOLD analysis project Ga0302286, IMG submission 198765) | Peat permafrost microbial communities from Stordalen Mire near Abisko, Sweden - III_Fen_E2_3 | ecosystem: Environmental > Terrestrial > Soil > Wetlands > Permafrost | place: Sweden: Abisko...
CATTACTTTTTGGTTATAATACTGAGCCTGGTTTGTCGCAAAAGGATTAGTATGTATAAAAACAGTAAGAACACAACCATAGGAATGTTGCAGGCGAAGTTTTTCAGCACAACCTGCAGCAAAATTAGCTACTGCTTCTGATAAAGGTGCCAGCTCTGTCAGCTTTTCACCAAAACTGCGTGAGGTACAGATCGATTTTTTATCACCGGGCGTTTCCATCACGAAGCATGGGATTCCACGTAATTCCATCCAGGTACGTTCACCTGTAACTCCCATGGTATGCCTCACCCACCCTTTTGTACGTTGAGTAAAGTCCCAGGCTGTATTGATACTGTAATACTGTAGTTTCTTTGAATAGCGACGTCCGATTCCCCACACATCACCAATTTCAGTAAGCTTTAAAGCTTTTTCACGCTTTTCATCGGTATCAATGATGCAAACACCTTTATAATTCTTGTATTTCTTGGCAAATTTATTGGCCACTTTGGCCAATGTCTTGGTTGGCGCAATGCCCATACTTACCGGGATACCGGTGTTCCGGGTAACAGTTCGTACAACTTTCTCGCCGTATTCTTTCATATCTATATTTTCGAATCCCTCGAGCAGCAGGAACGCTTCATCAATGGAATAGATTTCCATTTCCGGGGCAAAGGTTGCAATGGTATTCATTACCCGTTGTGACATATCGCCATACAACACATAATTTGATGAAAATACATATACCTGTTTCGATTCAATCAGATCCTTTAATTTAAATGCCGGCTCCCCCATGGGAATCCCCAATAGTTTTGCTTCAGCAGACCGCGCAATCACACACCCATCGTTGTTGGAGAGTACCACGATAGGTTTACCGTTGAGTGAAGGATTAAAAGCCCTTTCACACGAAGCATAGAAATTATTACAATCGATTAAGCCGAACATTGTACCGGAGAGTTTAAGGTTTGAAGAGTTTGAGGTTTGAAAGTTTGAAAGTTTGAAAGTTTGAAAGTTTGAAGAGTTACTTCAATTGAGAGTATCTCCTTTAATCAGAAACACGAAACATGGAACACGGAACACGGAACACGGAACACGGAACGTGGAACACTCACCCTTTCCGTTTATGGCTTTTGATAGAATAGGTAACGACTCCCCATATTAAAAAATTATTTTCCTCAGTGATCTTCAGTGGTTGAAAATTACTGTTGGCCGGTACCAGATACACAGCGTCAGGTTCTATTTTTATGTATTTAAGCGTGAATTCCCCATCAATAAAACAAACAGCAGTATCGCCATCCTGTGGATCAATGCTTTTATCAATCACCAGTATGTCCCCATCCATTATACCTGCATCCTGCATGGAAGATCCTTTCACACGGCCATAAAAAGTACTCGAAGGATTTGCAATCAGTTCTTTGTTTAAGTCTATTTTCAGGTCGATATAATCCTGTGCCGGACTTGGGAAGCCTGCCGAAATTCCTCCTTCCATAATGGGTAGCTCCAATTCGGATCCTGAATTGGCCGAAAAGAAATCAATGGTGGAAGAACCAGCTATTTTATTGACTTTGTGCATGTTTATATCTTTATTACTCTATTAAAACGGATTAAATATTCCTGCTACAAAGTAACGCATTTTGTTTACAAAATTATCTATTTAAAACTATAAAACTGATGATTAAATTCAGTACAAATAGCAATCATCATAAATCAACACCTAAACCATTCGTTTGTTACAATATAGTCGTAAATAATACTGAAATTGGATGTTTTTAGTACTTTTGTAAAAGTTATTCACTATAAGATATTATTTTCAATCTTCTTAATTGAACGATATTTTGAATATGTATTTTTATTTTTTTAGGAATATCATTTTGAAAAATAAAAAGATTATGTTATTAACAAATAAACTTACAGTAATAATATTCTGCGTTTTCATTTCAACAGCAGTTTCATCAGAGACGATTGTTTCTAAATCGCCGCTTATGGGATGGGCCAGCTGGAATCATTTTGGTGTTAAAATCAGTGAATCCATCATCAAAGGTCAGGCCGACGGAATGGTGTCTTCTGGACTGGCAGCTGCCGGTTATAAATACATTAATATTGATGATGGGTTTTTCAACGGACGTTACACAGATGGTACGCTATGTATTGATTCAGTCAAATTTCCACAGGGAATGAACTATCTGGCCGGTTATATCCATTCAAAAGGATTAAAAGCCGGAATGTACTCAGAAGCAGGTACAAATACCTGTGGATCGGTTTATAACAATCAGGCCGGTGGTGTGGGCGGCGGCCTTTATCAACATGATCAACAGGACATCGATTTATTTTTTAAAACATGGGGGTTCGATTTTCTTAAAGTTGATTTTTGTGGTGGCAAAGAACAATTATTAGACGAAGAAACCCGCTATACCGATATAAAAAAGGCAATTGAAAATACAGGTAGAGACGATATCAGTTATAATGTGTGCAGGTGGCAGTTTCCGGGTACCTGGGTTACAAAGCTGGCAAATTCATGGAGAATCTCCGAGGATATAAATGCCTCCTGGAACAGCGTTATTAGTGTCATTGAAAAAAACACCTATTTAGCTCCTTTTGCAAGCCAGGGTCACTATAATGATATGGATATGCTTGAAGTAGGAAGGGGTATGACTTCAGAAGAAGATAAAAGCCATTTCAGCATGTGGTGCATTTTATCGGCACCGCTGGTTTTAGGAAATGATTTGTCAACGATAAACCAACATACAACTGACATTCTGACGAATGCGGAAGTAATTGCAGTTGATCAGGATACTACAGGAGTTCAGGGTCACCTGGTTTCTGATAATGGTGCAGGGTTGCAGGTATGGGCTAAAAATCTAAACGGGAAACAAAGCAGGGAACGTGCTGTTGTGCTTTTCAACCGGAGTGCTTCAAAAGCTGCTATGACAGTGAAATGGAAAGATCTTAACCTGGCAGGGTTGATTTATGGACGTAATTTATGGACGCATTCTGATTTCAAAAGTAAGGATTCTGTTTACAGAACTACAGTTCCATCCCATGGTGTTGTTATGTTGAAAGTCACCGGAAATCAAACCAGACTACAGGAAGTCTTTGAAGCAGAATATGCCTGGATCAACAATTTCAATCTGACACAAAACAGTGTGATTCTTGCCGGTCAGGGAACCGTAGCAAAAGACTCGATGTGTTCAGGTAGAGCTAAAGTTGTTTCATTAGGGAAAAATGCCGGTAATTATATTGAATTCAGGGATATATTTGCAAATAACCCGGGTCGGTATCATCTTACCATTTCATATCTGTGTCAGGAAAACAGGCGTGCCTACATGAATGTAAACGGGAAAGATACTCTTCTGACTGATTTTAAACCGGGAAACATTGAAACTATCCGGAAATGTATGTATTCTGTGAAACTGAATAAAGGAAACAACACCATCCGGTTTACAAATTCAACAGAAGCTTTGCCCGATATCGATATGATACAACTGGAACTGAATAAACCCACCCTTATTGAAAAAACAAAGAAATTATTAAAAGACATAGAGAAATTATTAAAAGCATCCTGACAGGTATGAATTTCGACCCCTGTTGATTAATCCATTCACACATTTAAAGTTTGCTGAAATCATAGTTTCAGTAACTGCATATGCTTCAATTCAAATTTCATTTATTTACTTCGATCGAAAACAATTCCTTAAAACAAAATCAGAACAAGCTTGTTATAGTAAAAAAATAAATTCATTTATTGTAATCAAAATAAATCAATTGCTATGGCACGGACAAGCACCTATCTCAATTTTCCCCGCAATACGGAGGAAGTTTTCAATTTTTATAAATCGGTTTTTGGAACTGAGTTTACCGGAAATGGCATTGCCAGGTTTGGTGATTTTCCACCCCCTGAAGGAGCACCCCAATTGGCAGAAGCGGATAAAAACCTGGTGATGCATATTGAATTGCCGATAACCGGCGGTCATGTATTAATGGCAACTGATGCCCCTGAATCCATGGGATTTAAAGTAAACCAGGGGAACAATATTTACATCATGATCGAACCGGATAGCAGGAATGAAACAAAACATCTCTTTGATGCCCTTACCGAAGGAGGAAAGGTAGAGATGGATCTTCAGGATATGTTTTGGGGGGCTTATTATGGAACCGGTATTGATAAATTCGGGATTCACTGGATTTTTAATTGCTATGAAAAGAAGTGATAAATGACAAAGGATATTACTATCTGCCTTTGGTTTGACCATCAGGCCGAAGAAGCTGCCGGTTTTTATACCACAGTTTTCAAAGATTCCAAAATTACAGGTGCATCCCGTTATGGGAAGGAAGGCTTTGAAATTCACGGACAGAAAGAAGGCACGGTTATGACAATAAGTTTCAATATCAAAGGACAGTCTTTCACTGCCTTGAATGGAGGACCGCTTTTCAAATTTAATGAATCAGTATCTTTTCAGGTATTTTGCAAAGATCAGGAAGAAATTGATTATTACTGGGATCAGTTGACTGCCGGTGGTGGTGAAGAAAGTCAATGTGGATGGCTCAAAGATAAGTTTGGAGTTTCATGGCAAATCATACCGGATAATTTACAAGAGTTATTGAGTGATCCTTCCAAAAAGGGGAAAGTTACAACCGCATTTATGCAAATGAAGAAACTCGACATTTCAAAATTACTTAATGCCTGAAAAAAGAAAGGAATATAAAGTATTTATACTTTAAAATTTGATCCCAGGTTGCCGGTTGGCAACCTGTTTTATTTACAAAGTTTCACAGGATCTGTTGTTAATTTATAGCTTCTCTGTAATTTGTTACCTAATGTTGTTTGTAACTTTGCAAACTCAAATAAATATATACGGATCTTTAAAGAATCTGATGCGTTCATCAGTAAATTCTCTTTATACCTTATGTTGGATCAACAATTTCAACGATTCATAATACTGAAAAAAACCAAAATCTTATTCTATTTCTTTCAATTAAAGCATCTCAAAAAAAACAATATTAAATCAGAATGGCAACCAGAATAACCAAACCACTACCTGCGGATAAAACCGACAAACCCAATATATTTTCAGTGTTGAAACCTTACAAGTTGATGATTTTTTGTCTGATCGCTTTTGCATTGTTGAGCAATGGAGTGAACCTTGTGATACCGAAACTTATTTCGCACGGCATTGATGATTTTGCAGGGGGAAGTTTCTCCTATCAGCGGTTGATCATTCAGTTTATGGTAGCTGCACTGATTATCTTCGTATTTACATTTCTGCAGGGCATATTACAAACCTATGCTTCCGAGCGGGTAGCACGTGACTTGCGCACAAAGCTTGCCGACAAAATATCACGTCAGAGTTACGCTTTTATTCAGCAGGCAAATCCATCAAAACTACTGACCAATCTTACTTCAGATATTGACTCGGTAAAGATGTTTGTATCCATGGCCATTGTTTCCCTGGCATCATCTGTTTTTATTATCATCGGTGCCAGCATTCTGCTCTTCTCCATCGACTGGAAACTGGCATTATCGGTATTGACCATCATTCCGATCATAAGCGGTTCGTTTTACTTTGTATTCAGAAGAGTGCGGGTATTGTTCAAAAAAAGCCGCGAAGTCATCGACTGGCTCAATAAAGTCATCAGCGAAAGCATTATGGGGGCAGCCATCGTACGGGTATTGAATTCGCAAATGCTGGAGTATTCCAAATTCATGGATGCCAATACGCAAGCCAGGAACCTGGGAATATCCATCCTCAAACTTTTTGCTACATTAATCCCGATAGTTGTTTTTGTCAGCAACATGGCATCCCTGATAATTCTGGCTTTGGGTGGGCATTTCGTTATCAACGGATCAATGTCATTAGGTGATTTTGCAGCTTTCAATTCATACCTTGTCATCCTGATCTTCCCGATCATTGTCATTGGCTTTATCAGTAATTTTGTGGTTCAGGCTTCTGTATCATATGCCAGGATTTACGAAGTGTTGAATGCCAGAGAAACCCGCGATACCGGCACTATAAATACACCGTTACAAGGAAACCTTGAATTGCAGAATATATCCGTTTTTTACGGCGATAAGCCGGTTTTAAAGCACGTTTCACTGACTATTGAACAAGGTACCCGCACAGCACTGATTGGGCCAACAGCGGCCGGAAAATCGCAATTATTGTATTTGCTTACCGGTCTGATTCAACCGGCCAGCGGAACAATATTATTTGATAATATCAATATAAATGATTACAAAAAAGAATTATTCCAGCAACAAATCGGGTTTGTGTTTCAGGACAGCATCATTTTCAATATGACCCTACGCGAAAACATTGCCTTTAATGATAAAGTCACCGACGAACTCATGGAGAAAGCCATTGATACCGCCGAATTGAGTGATTTTATCAAATCACTGCCGGAAGGGCTTGATACTATTGTGAGCGAACGGGGGAATAGTCTTTCAGGGGGGCAGAAACAACGGATCATGTTGGCAAGGGCCCTGGCATTAAACCCTAAGATTCTGTTACTCGATGATTTTACAGCACGTGTCGACAGCCAGACAGAAGAAAAAATCCTTGATAACATGGCTAAAAACTATCCGGGTATCACACTTGTATCCGTCACACAAAAAATTGCTTCCATTATGAACTACGGACAAATCATACTGTTGGAGGAAGGTGAAATACTGGCTCACGGAACGCACGAATCGCTCATGGAAACCAGTACCGAATATGTACAAATTTTTAATTCACAACGAAGCACCAGTAATTATGAGTTATAATCTCAACATAAAAAAAGGAGTCCAATCCTCCGAAAAGATCAGCATGACCAGTACCCTGAAACGCTTGCTGGCACTGATGGGACAAGAGCGTAAAAACCTCTACATTGCTATGATCTTTATTTTTATCAACTCCGGATTAAATCTGGTGGCGCCCTATTTGATGGGACATGCCGTCGATACATTTATCGTTACCAAGCATTACGAGGGAGTAATCCAATATACCATTATTCTCTTTGGAGTTTTCCTGCTGGCATTGGTGAGCGGGTATACCCAAACCCAGTTGATGGGGCGGGTTGGACAACGCATGTTGTTTAACCTTAGAAATATTGTATTTAACAAGCTTCAGGATTTACCGATCGATTTCTTCAATCAGAATAAAGCGGGGGACCTGATATCGAGGGTGAATAACGATACCGACAAAATCAACCAGTTTTTTTCGCAATCGCTGGTTCAGTTTATGAGCAGCATATTCACCATGGTAGGCGCAGGCATTTTTCTACTGACTATTAATGTCAAACTTGGTCTGGCAGCTTTAGTACCGGCCTTTGTCCTCTGGATATTCACACGCAGCATATCACCCTGGGTTAAAAACCGCAATGCTGTCAATATGAAAAGTACCGGATTCCTCAGTGCCGAAATTCAGGAGAGTCTCAATAACTTCAAAGTGATTGTTGCCTTTAACAGGCGTGATTATTTCCGGAAACGCTTTGATGAAGTGAATGCCGAAAACTACCGTAATTCGGTGAAGGCAGGTATTGCAAATAATATGTTTACACCTGTGTTCGGATTCTCTTCCAATATAGGGCAAATGGTGGTACTGGCATTGGGGATCTACCTGATCTCTGTCGGACAGTTTTCTGTGGGATTACTGATCAGCTTTTTGGCCTATATCGCCCAGTTCTACAATCCGCTTAGACAGATTGCCGCCTTGTGGGCAAACTTTCAGGTGGCACTGGCAGGTTGGGACAGAATATCACAAATCCTGGTTTTAGAGAACAACCTTTCAGTCACCGAACCAACCATCGTTGAGAAAACTCCTTATCTGATGTCATTTCGCCATGTATCATTTTCATATGTTCCCGGAAATGAAATTCTGAAAGATGTAAGTTTCAATCTTGAACGGGGTAAGACCTATGCGTTTGTAGGTCCGACAGGTGGAGGCAAAACGACTACGGCATCGCTTATGGCACGTTTGTATGATTCAACTTCGGGCCAGATATTACTCGACGGAATGGATATCCGCTCAATGGATATCGATACGCGGACTTCCAGGATCGGGTTTATTCTTCAGGAACCCTTCCTGTTTAGTGGTACCATTCGTGATAATATTCTTTACGGGAACCTTGAATACAAAGACATTTCAAACGATGCATTATCAACAGTCCTCACTGAATCGGGACTGGATGGCTTGCTCGAACGATTTGACGGAGGACTGAATGCTGAAATTAAATCGTCCGGTGATGGTATCAGCCTTGGTCAAAAGCAACTTATCGCTTTTATAAGGGCGGTATTGCGCAAGCCCGAATTGCTTATTCTCGATGAGGCAACCGCCAATATAGACACGGTGACTGAACAATTGCTCGATGAGATTCTGAAAAAACTACCTCAGAGTACAACACGCATTATCATTGCCCACCGCCTGAATACAATCGAGAATGCCGACGAAATTTACTTTGTCAATTCCGGTGCCATTATCAAGGCAGGTTCCATGCAGGATGCCGTTAATCTTTTGTTGAAAGGGAAAAGGGAGAGTTGATTGGTTAATTGGTTGATTGGTTGATTGTGATAATGGGGTTATATTAAAAGAAATTGTCGTTCGTTTGTATTTTACTTAGTGCAGCTTTGTGTCCTTGAGCCTTTGTGGCAAAACATAATAGCATTCAATCAAATCCAGCTTTCGATTTTTAAAAGGACCTTCCGAAAACAGTTACTCATTAACTGATGGAGAACCATTCAATGATTAAGAACTGAATTTCTCAGATAAAACTAAAAGCCACCGAATGAATAACTTCATCGGTGGCTTTTTATAGTAATCCCGTTAAGATACACCCTAAACATTCAAAGCTAAAAGCTCAGCTCCTAAACGGTGTAAACCTTCTTCTATCCTTTTTCGTTGTGCCGGCCGGGGTTTGCGCATTCCGGAAGCATAATGCCAAAGTTGGCGTTCGTTAATTCCTGTAATACGAGATAAAGCAGCTTTTGTAAAAATATCGCTATAAGCATTTAGCAAAGCTTCCGTTGAAAGAATATACTCCAATTCATATTCTCCTTTAAAAATATCGGGAATGGTTTCGTTATCGGCTATACTGCTTTCAATATGAAATTCAATAGCTTCTTTTATGTTTTTTTTCATATTATCCAACGTACCTGCCGTGCTGACACAGCCCTCTAAAATGGGTGCATAAGCACTGTAGTTATTCCCTGAATAATAAATTTCTACAATTACTTTTTCCATAATTTTAATTTTCCAAAGAAATTATTTTTAGACCTGCTTGCTTTAAAACTGAATTTACCAAAAAATGTTCTAATTCATCATTTTTACCATGATCGGGAATAGTAACTATCCCTTTTTTAAGGGATGTTTGTATTGCTTGTGACTTCCTTTTTGACGTGCAAAATACCAGCCGTCAGCCTCAATTATATCAATCAATTCTTTCACCTTTTTCCGCATGGCTATTAATTTATTCGATATGCAAAGATAGTAATAAAACGAACTATAAAAAATATTTTATTTTTTTATATCTACATATCCATTCCCGGCATGCTGTTTACCTTGCTTGCCTTGCTTACTTTTTTTGCTTTCGCTTCATTGCGGTTCATCATGCTTGGTTTCCCTGCCAGTTGTGCAGCGGCATCAACGCTGAATGTACCATCAGTTACTATTTCTTCGCCATCGCTCAATCCGCTTTCCACGACATAACTGTTCCCCAACATAGGGCCAAGTTCAATTTCACGCATCTTGAAATTCACTTCGGTAGACTTCGGTTGCTTGACATACACGACAGATCGTTTTCCGGTCCACAATACCGCCGAGCGTGGAATCACCAGTTTATCCCGGTATTCTGTCAGATTGGCTTTCACTGTTCCGTTTGCAAACATTTCAGGCTTTAGCTTACCTCCGGTGTTGCTGACTTCTACCCTTACTTTTGCCACACGGTTCACCGGATCGATGACAGGATCGATAAACAGGATATTGGCTGAATAATTTACTCCCGGCATGGCCTGAATGGTAAATGCAATGGTATTCCCCACTTTCAAAAAAGGTAAATCACTTTCGTAAGCGTCAAACAACACCCATACACTGGATAAATTAGCTACCTCAAACAAAGAGCTTCCCTCCGAAACATGGTCGCCGGTAGCAACCCTTTTAGCGGTTACAATGCCCGAAGTGTTGGAATACACCTCAAAATTCATTTTAACCTTGCCCGAACGTTCTATTTGTGAAATCTGCCGGTCGGTAAGCATCCATTGCATCAGTTTTTCTTTACTGGCTTCATAGATTTCAGGTTGAGATTGCTTGCTTTTTGCTGCTTCAAGCAATTCCTGCTGCGCTGTAATCAGATCGGGTGAATAGATCATTGCCAACAACTGTCCTTTACGAACCGGTTCACCCGTAAAATTCACCATTAGTTTTTCAATTCGTCCCGAGACATGGGCTACCTGATTTTGCAACAATCGTTCATCAGCCTGTACTTTTCCATAAAGACGAACTTCTTTAACAGGTCGCTGACGGCTGACAACCGAGGTGGTAACATTGGCAAGTTCCATCGCTTCTTTTGAAAAATAGACTGCATTTGAATCTATTTTTACGCCTCCGTTTTGATTCAACAGTATTAATTCCATGCCACATATCGGACATTTACCCGGATGATCCAGCCTGATCTGAGGATGCATGGCACAGGTCCAGATCTCTTTTTTAGCTACCTTTGCAGTCTGTTGGTGATCTTCTTTTGTCCCACCGGATGAATGAAAGAACAACCATCCCAGGAATAACCCTGCAACGACTAACAATCCATTGCGGACATATTTATTTGAAAATATTTTTTTCATATTGTTGTATTTAAGAACCCCCATCCCCTAAAGGGGAGAAAGAAGTTAGTACTTATTAATATATTACTTTACATGAAACTATGTCTTACCCCCCTTTAGGAGCCGGGGGTCTATGGTTTCAATCGTTTTATCCGGGCTATCGCCTTATTATAATCGGTTAATGCTTCCACCTGCCTGAATTCATAGTCGAACAGTTGAAGACGGGTACGCAATATGTCAGTCATGCTTGAATTCGATGTTGAATAGGTTTTTATCTGTATAT
>Ga0302286_10003230_pt1 | contig 11046 bp, 12 predicted proteins | sample III_Fen_E2_3_FD_198765 | JGI IMG/M metagenome (GOLD analysis project Ga0302286, IMG submission 198765) | Peat permafrost microbial communities from Stordalen Mire near Abisko, Sweden - III_Fen_E2_3 | ecosystem: Environmental > Terrestrial > Soil > Wetlands > Permafrost | place: Sweden: Abisko...
AAATTTATTCTAAATATAGAACCATTTTAAAATTAAAAACCACAGATAACACAGATTTACACAGTTTATTTTGAACGATTTTTTCAATCTGTGTCGATCTGCACTATCGGTGGTTTTATTTCTTTTCTGAAAAACTGATACTGCGATTCCCTCCTAAATTATAGTCGGATACCAATTTCCTCTTTCCCTTTTCCTGTTTCCTGAACGGAATTATAGGATATATGGTTGATTTGAATAGCAACGGCATTTATGCCGTTGAAAAATGAATCATCCTAATTTTGGCTTTAGCCTAAACATCTCATTATTTTGGCTAAAGCCAGAATTTGTCTATTTCCTATTTTCCCCAGACCTAAAGGTCCGGGCTATTCATAACCAACAAACCGATAATTCCGTTTCTGAACTCAGTCTATTCCGTCAGTTTTACTCCACCGTACTTGCTTGTAATCGTAACCGAACCACCACCAGTTCCGATGTTCCCATCGAGCGAGAACCGACTATTATCTTTGATTTTATTGCCTTTGTAGCGGTTTTCCTGGTAATTCAAATCGCAATAATCGCAGTCGGCCTTAAGTTTGTAGTTCAAATCGTTTAATCCAATATTGATTCCGCCATAGCTGTTTACAATCTTAATTTTATCGAATTTTGCAGCTACTTTGCTGATTCGCACCGATCCGTATCCGGTGTCAAGGTCGAAGCTTTCGGTAAGTATCCCAATTTTGTAGTTGGTGTATTTCGATACCGATTTCAGTTTGTCAACTTCGTCGATGTTGATGCCGTCATATTTCGAATCCAGAGTCAGGTTGGAGGTTTTATGCAGGTTGACCGCAGAATACTTCGAGTCAAGATTTAAATGGTCAACTTCATTGGCATACAATTTCGAGTATTTAATTTCAATAGTTGCATCATTCATGGTTTCCAAATCTGCTTTTCCGTAGCTAATTGCAATGTTGACAGGGCTTCCGGCGGGCGATTTCATTCTTCCGGCAGTTAGATTTCCGTAATTGACAATGAATGTACCTTTGGCGTCCAACTCGTTGACAATCACGTTGCCATAGCGGTTGTTAATAGTTAAGTCCTTGTCTTTTGGAATGTTAATCAGATAATCAATCGTGAACGACTGACGGCTCTTAAAATTATCGTCAATTCTGGTTTCTGCACTCAACAATCCACCCGTTTTCTCAAAGTCGATCCTGATCATATCCATCAGTTCTTTTGCTTTGCTTCCCCATGGATTTTCAATCGTAATCACCACTTTGATAGTTACCGAATCGCCGCCCAGATCATTGATTTTTACTTCACCAAATTTGTTTGTAACGCTTAAGGCAGTGACTGAGCTTTTGGAGTATGCCTTTCGGATATTTTTAATGTAATCGCCACCTGCTGCATCAACAATCTGGGTTGAAAGGAGAAGCAAGGCAATTGCAAGGTTAAATTTTGATTTCATGATTTGAATATTTCTTTTGTTTGACTTCATTAAGTTTGCTGATAACCAGCGACATGACATTCATTCGGGCCTGATAATATTCGAGCATGGCATTGATGACCCGTTCATCGTCGGGATTGGCTTTCAGGTCAACGAGCAATTTCTGATACATAAGGTCGAATTCATCCTGTTCTTTTTGCATCATTTTTTGTTCCGATTCCGAAATAAATCCTTCATCTTTCATCGTTTGCCATTGCGTATTTCCAAGTTGAATGGCATTGGTATAGTAGAATTCAACTTCACGGTATTCGGGCGAAATTGAACCCAATGTGAGAGGTTCTTTCTTTTCAGGAAAAATCCAAACGCGTGCCTGATTGACAGCTAGCATGGCAAAAACAACGACGGCTGCAATTTTTAGTGCCGGTCTGAAATTGATTTTCCGGGTTGGCCTGGCTGCTTTCTGAAGACGGGCTTCAAATCGCTCAAAGTGCCCTTCCAAAGGTTCATCATCCTGAATTGAATGTCGGTTATTTAAGATTAATCTTTCAAGTTCGTCGTTCATCTCAACTTATTTTTTAGTTCAATGTTTTTGGCTACGAGTGCCCGAAGAGAGCGGAGTCAGGAGTTGAAAAAACTGTTGAATTGTCAAATTGTTGATTTTAACAATTTAACCATATAACCATACAACCATTTAACCAATTAGCTTGATTTCCACATCTCCACATCTCCATATTTCCAAATCATTTTTTAATTGTATTCAAACATTTCCTCCTTGTGCAACATTTGTCGTAACTTTAGTTTTGCCCGTAAATATTGCGATCGCGAAGAAGCATTCGAAATTCCGAGAATCTGAGCAATTTCTTCATGGTCGTAGCCTTCGAGCAGATAAAGACTTAATACGACACGGTATCCATCGGGCAACTGCTGGATCGTTCTTTTTAATTTTTCGAGCTGTATTTCCGATATTTCAAACGAACCCGGTTCTTCATCCGGAATTTTTTCATTCAGCTCAATAAATTTTACTTTCCGTTTTTTCAGCTGGTCTAACGACCGGTTGATCACAATTTTTTTTAACCAGGCGCCAAAACTAACTTTTCCTTCGTAGGTGTCGATTTTGGTCAGCGCTTTCAGAAAGGCTTCCTGCATCACATCTTCAGCTTCCACTTCATTACCAATCATTCGCAGACAAACGTTATACATCGACTTGTAATACAACTTATAAAGCTCAAATTGAGCCTTTGAGTCGCCTTCGCGACACCTTTCAATCACGTTCTGGTAACTATTTTGGTATTGTGTTTCCAACTGTTTTATTGTTTTCTGTTTGAAAGACGAAGTTCTGTTTGCCAATGTTGCACGGAAATGAAAAAAACAGGAAGTAAAGAAGAAAGTCGATATTTAAGTTCAGTTTTTTTGATCGATATAGTGCATTAATTCAATCAATTGCTTTTCATCTTTTGCATTTATTTTATGGACATGTATCTGGTCGATTACATTTTGTGATATAGGCTGTAAAACTTTGATCAGGCTTTTTTGTGAATAGAACAAATGGGCCATTCCATCGCTGGAACGTAAATAAAATTGAGGTGACTTCCTTACAAATCTTACTGAATCAAGTGAATATGATTTTTCAGTAGGTTCATTAATCGTTACTTCGTATTTTTTTAATAGTTGATAGCTACCTTCATACAATACCTCGAAATAGCTTGAATTTACATTTTTGGAGATGGCGTAATTGGAATAAGTGAATATTTTACCATCCATAAAAATCTTTTGAACCGTGGCAGGATTGGCAATGGCAAGGACTTCACCGTTTTTTTCGAATTCCATCGTATTTTTGTAGATATTGTATCTCAGCTTAAAATCCTTTATTTCTGTACCATCGGTTCTCAAAATGGTAGCAGGCGTGAATCGCTTCGTGAGATAGGGGCTTCCGGTAATTTGTTTTTCATCGAAAATCGCATGAGATTTTTTGAATGAAGAATAGTCGCTCTGAATATTTGTCTGACTTTGGCCACGAAGCTGCATGGCTAGTATGAATAGTGAAAAAAGAGTAAAAAGTATCCGCATAAAAGTTACTTTTGGTTAAAGTTGTATCCGTATTAATTCTGAATATTCTGAACCATAAATATACAAAACAGATGTCACATCAGCATGAACATACTTCAAGAAATCTGGCTATTACCGTTATTCTGAACGGAATAATTACAATTGCCCAATTTACTGGCGGAATTATCTCCGGAAGTTTGGCGCTATTATCAGATGCCTTGCACAATCTGAGCGATGTCATTTCGGTTGTTTTGGCTTACTTGGCTCACAGGATCGGAATGCGCCCGCAAACTCAGAAGTCGACTTTTGGGTATAAACGTGCCGAAATTCTGGCAGCATTTATCAATGCCATTTCGTTGATAGCAATTTCAGTTTATTTAATGGTTGAAGCCGGGAAAAGGTTCCTCAACCCGAAGGAAGTTGATTTCCGGTGGATGCTTGGACTGGGAATTCTTGGTTTTATTGCCAATGGACTTTCTGTTTTGATTTTACAGCATAACAAAGAAGAAAACCTGAACATCAGGGCAGCCTATTTGCACCTGATTGGCGATGCGCTAACCTCGGTAGCAGTTGTTCTCGGAGCTGTATTTATCTGGCTCTTCCAGATTTACTGGATCGATCCGCTGGTGACTGTTTTAATCAGTGTCTATATTTTTGTTCATACTTTTCAAATTCTGAAAGAAAGTGTTGGAATTCTGATGCAGTTTGCCCCTCCTGAAATTGATCAGAAAGAAGTTATTCTGGTTCTTCAGGAGATTCCTGAAATCAAGAGCGTTCATCATATTCATTTGTGGCGGCTGGCCGATCACCAGGTTTATTTTGAAGCTCATTTGGTCTTAACCGATAATCTTCCGGTTTCGGAAACCAACGCGATTGCCCAAAGAGCAAAGCAACTGTTAAACAGCCGTTTTGATATCAGTCATACTACCTTTCAGTATGAGTTTTTATCGTGTCAGAATTCTGATTACTAGGGATAACTAAGCGAAATTACTTTTGGAGTTGCAAAAGCCCATTTGTTTCTATAAATTTTATAGGTTTATCTGAATGAGACTCTTTTATATTATCATTCAGCGGATTATCCCATTTTATTCCACTCAGTTTCAATGGCAAACCAGGTAGCTGCCGAAACGGGTACAAGTGGCAATCGAAGCTGATTTTGAGCTGTTCCCATTATTTCCATTAAGGCTTTTACTCCGGCGGGACTTCCTTCTTTGAAAATCAGTCTCAGCATTTCGGCCATTTGCAGGTGTAGCTTTCTTGCCAGCGCCATGTTACCGTTAAGCGAAGAATATGTCAGTTGGCTTAATTTATCAGGCATGGCATTGGCAATTACCGATATAACTCCGATTGAACCCAGAGCGATTGTCGGAAAAGTTAAAGCATCGTCGCCCGAAATAACTTTGAAATAACCAGGCGCCTTGCTGATAATTTGTGCAAATTGTCCAAGATCGCCGCAAGCTTCTTTAATACCAACAACCTTTTCCGACAGATTGGCAATCCGTAGGGTGGTGTCGGCTTCCATATTAACACCGGTGCGTCCGGGAACATTGTAAAGCAAAACCGGTATCGGGCTGGCTTCAACCACCATTTTAAAATGATGAAAAAGACCTTCCTGATTTGGCCTGTTGTACCAGGGAGTGACCGAAAGCAAGGCATCCACACCATCGAAATCAGCTTTGTGGATTGATTGAACCAATCCAAGTGTATTGTTTCCGCCCATTCCAACAACAATTTTTAAACGGCCTGCATTCTTTTCAATGACAAAACGAACAATCTCTTTTTTTTCAACATCCGAAAGGGTAGGGGTCTCGCCAGTGGTTCCAAGCACTACCAAATAATCAGTTCCTCCCTGAACCTGATGCTCAATCAATCGTTCCAATGCGCTGTAATCAACACTTTTATCTTTATTAAAAGGAGTGATTAATGCAACTCCGGCACCTGTAAATGGATGTGTCATTCGATGGTTGTTTTATTAATTCTTTTAAAATAATACAAAATTTGTTCGGCCAGTTTGCTGGTTTCGGGTTGCTCGCCGAATTCAATGTTCAAATCAAAATAGTTGACCTGAGCGCCTGCATACCCGATTTTAAATGCAGCTTCTGATAAAGCGGTCACATAAATCAATGGAAATAGTCTGAGGCTCGTCAAATCAATCAGTACGTCAAATTTCTGCCGGATAAACTCTTTCGCCAGTTCTGCTTTCGGAATTTCAAACCAGTTGGTCTGCTTTCGCGAAAAACCATTCACATTTTCAGGAATAATGGCTTTTCTTGATTCAAAATAACACAATCCTAAGGTTTTGATCCCTTTGCTTTTAAGCTCTTTTTCGATACGGTCAAATGATTCTTTTTGATCATATTCCCAAAGTATCCCAACCGTTTTGGCTGAATCGATATTGAAAACCTTTTTTTTTCGGGTTACTGAACCTAGTTTAGAGTTTAACAGCCAGTTGGCAATCTTTATTTTTATTCCCATAATTTGCTTCAAAAATAACAATTCGTTTGTTTTTCGATGCTTAAATTGTCAAAAGTTGTGGATTGATATGAACAAGCTTAATAAAATTATAATCTATTACGTTTAGTCGATCATCTTCAGAAAATCATCTTCCGAGATAATGGGGATTTTTAGCTTCCCTGCTTTTTCGAGTTTGCTTGGTCCGATATTGCTTCCTGCCAATAAATAACTGGTGTTCTGCGAAATAGAGCTGACATTCTTTCCGCCGTTTTGTTCAATCATTTTCTTCAGGTCGTCACGCGAGTTTTTCTCGAATGTTCCTGAAATAATGATCAATAATCCTTTCAGTTTTTCGGAACGGTTGGCAATACTTTCTTCGTCGAGTTTCAATTGAAGTCCGGCATCTTTTAATCGTTCAATCAATAAGAGGTGTTGCGGATTTGAAAAGTATAAACGGACACTTTCGGCAATACTGCCACCGATTTCGTCAACTGCCGTTAATTCTTCCAGGTTGGCTGACTCTATTCGTTCAATATTGATCAATCGGTTTGCCAGAATTTTGGCGACAGTCTCTCCTACGTAGCGAATTCCGAGTGCGAACAAAACCTTTTCGAAAGGAACCTTGCGCGATTCGGCGAGGCTTTTTAGGATTCGGTTGGCTGATTTGTCGCCCAGTCGTTCGAGTTGGCTAATCTGTTCTTTGCATAAATCGTATAAGTCGGCAATGTTTTTAATAAGTCCTTCATTGTAAAGTAAATCAATGGTTTCAGCACCAAGTCCATCGATATTCATGGCTTTCCGGCTAATGAAATGCTCCATTTTCCCCTTGATTTGCGGTGGACAGCCATCTTCGTTGGGGCAATAATGGGCAGCTTCGCCGTCTTTTCGGATTAATGCCGTGCCACATTCGGGACAATTCTTAATAAAGGCAATCGGTTGTGCCATTGGGTGGCGCGTGGTTTGATCAACGCCAACAATTTTGGGGATTATTTCGCCACCTTTTTCAACAAAAACGGTGTCGCCCAAATGCAGGTCGAGGTTCCGAATGATGTCGGCATTGTGCAGCGAAGCCCGTTTGACGGTAGTTCCGGCCAGAAGCACCGGATCAAGATTAGCAACCGGCGTTACGGCACCAGTTCGGCCAACCTGAAACGAAACGGACTGAAGAATCGTGCTGACCTGTTCAGCTTTGTATTTGTAAGCGATTGCCCAGCGAGGCGATTTGGCCGTTGTGCCCAGGTATTGCTGCAAACTCAGCGAATTGACTTTAATCACAATTCCGTCGGTTGCCACGGGTAACTCAAACCGTTTCAGATTCCATTTACGGATGAAAGCAATTACATCGTCAATATTCGCACATTTTTGGGTATCCGGAGAAATCTTGAACCCCCAATCCCGGGCGGCTTGCATGTTTTCCAGATGACCATCAGTTGGTAAATTTTCGCCCAGCAAATAATAAAAATAGGCATCCAGTTTCCGTTCGGCAACTACTGATGATTTTTGCGATTTTAATGTTCCTGAAGCTGCATTGCGTGGATTGGCAAACAGTTGTTCACCTTCTTCTTCGCGCTCCTGATTAATCCGGTTAAATTCAGAAAATGGAAGCAGAATCTCACCACGGATTTCGAATTCATCGGGATAACCAGTTCCTTTTAACTTCAATGGAATGGTTCGGATGGTTCGCACGTTGGCTGTTACATCGTCGCCAAAAGTGCCGTCGCCACGGGTAATGGCTTTTTGGAGCATTCCATTTTTATAGCGTAAACTGATGGAGGTTCCGTCGTATTTCAGTTCACAGACATATTCGAAGGTTTGGTCGGTCAGCTTTCTGATTTTCTGGTCAAAGTCGCGGAGTTCTTCTTCCGAATATGAATTGGAAAGTGAAAGCATGGAGTATTGATGTTTGACCTGTTCAAATTCCTTGTTCAGGTCGCTTCCAACACGTTGGGTAGGCGAGTTCGGATCAAAAAATTCCGGATTTTCGACTTCCAGTTTTTCGAGTTCCTTCAGGAGCAAGTCAAACTCCAAATCGCGTATAACTGGTTGTGATAAAACGTAGTAACGATGATTGTGATCCTCGAGTTCTGAACGCAATTCATCAATTCTTTTCCGGATATTTTCGTTGGCCATTGGGTGTAAAATTTGCACTAAAATACAAAAAGAAAAGGACGAAAAGTCCTTTCGTATGCTGCCAACAGAAGAAACTGCGTTCGTCAGGCAATAAAAAACTGTCTTTCAAACCGATAGTTGCTGTTAGCAAAATTATCGACTGAAAGACAGTTGTAAAAAGTAAATACCTTTCTTATTTTTTAACTACCTTACCTTTCAGAAGGAACGAAGCAACCAGTGCAATTCCGCCAAAAAGAAAGATCATGGAAAAATAAGCAGCACCTTCGCCCATTCCAGATTCAGCCAGAAAATAACCGGCAACAATTCCAAGGGCTATGCCGACCAAAAATAGACCAATTTTAAAGGTTTCGTAGCCGGATTTAGGTTCAGATTTTTGTTTAAATAATTCAGGATCAGCGCCTTTTTCAATCAGAGCTAAACGTTCTTTGTTACGGGTGGTTAAGTGTACATACAACGATGCAAATACCAGGGCGAAGAACGCAAATGGGATTAAAACTCCTAATGTTTCAGTTTGCATAATATTCGATTTTAAGTGTTTAATTGTTTCCAAACTTGCTGGTATGACGCAAGTATTTTCTCCCGGTTACAACTGAAATTGAAAAACATTTTATAAATTTCGATCCGGCTTGTAACCGGAATCAGAAAAGTTCGTCTAGTGGTTAAGAATGAAACAAGCGGATGATATATACTATATTGAAGCAGTCAGAAATGGGAATGTGGCAGCATTTTCGCATCTGGTTGAAAAGTATCAGAAACTTGTATATACGTTGGCATTGAAATTACTGAAAAGACCTGAAGATGCTGAAGAATTAGCTCAGGATACGTTCGTAAAAGCATTTCAGAAATTAAGTACCTACGAGGGGAAATCGAAATTTTCGACCTGGCTGTACAGGATCACGTACAACGCTTGCATTTCGGAATTGCGGAAACGCCGGATTGATTTTAAATCGTTGGAAGATCAGCGATTTACCGATCAGGATGAAATGAAAATGTACGATTATTATACCGAAACGAAGAAAGAAGATCAGGAAAAATATCTGAATCTGGCGCTTGAAAAACTGCCCGAAGACGATCAGGTTTTAGTGACGCTTTATTATTACGAAAATCAGTCAATGGACGATATTAGCGTGATTACCGATCTTACAGTCAGTAATATAAAGGTTAAAATACATCGGGCCCGAAAAAAAATGTATGGCCTATTGCACGAGATGTTAAATGAAGAAATATATAGTCTGTTATGAACAAGCTGGATAAACAATTCGAACAAATGATGAAAGGAATCAGGATTGATTCACCTTCATCAGATTTTACGCTAAAGGTGATGAGCCGGATACAGGCAGAGGCAGCGGTTCAGAAACGACCCATTCTTGCTGATTATCAACCTGTAATTAGCAAGAAAACATGGATCATCATGCTTGTGGTATTTGTTCTGCTGTTGATCTACATAACAGTTTCAAGTCCTGAAGCTGCACCGGCTACGAATAGTGGCTTATGGTCAACTTTATCAGGTAAATTATCGGCCTTGCAAACACCCGAAGTTTCGAAAATTTGGAAGGCAGGAACGGGTTTGTTAACTTCAATTCCACCGGTTGCATTTCTGATTTTAACTGCATCACTGGCACTATGGACACTTGATTCATTTTTAACTCGATTTAAACATAACCCGTCTGAAATTTAAACGGACATCTCAGGGCGCTAACCGGTGAATAGCCCAGGCCTGATCGGATAAACAGAATTCAATCCGGTCGTGCAGGCGGTTTGGACGACCTTGCCAGAATTCAAAATAATCAGGACGAATCAGGAAACCACCCCATTGAGGTGGTTTTTTTAATTCGTTTTGCTGAAAATATTTCTGAAAATGGACATAATTATCTTCAAGCATCTGCCGGTTACTTATGATCTGGCTTTGTGGTGAGGCCCAGGCTCCAAGTTGGCTTTCAATCGGTCGTGAATTGAAATAGATTTCAGAATCTTCTTCTGAAATTTTCTCTGCTATCCCTTTAATTCGAACCTGCCTCTCGGTTTTGGGCCAGAAAAAAACAACAGAAACATGCTGATTGGATGATATTTGCTGCCCTTTTTTACTCGTGTAATTGGTGAAGAAAATCAATCCATCTGAAGTCAGTTCCTTTAAAAGTACAACTCTTGAATCCGGGTTCCCATCGGGATCGAGAGTTGACAAAACCATCGCAGTTGGATCGGAAGTCTGGTCAGAAACAGCATCTTTCAGCCACAAAGTCAGGTGCTGAATAGGATCTTTGCTAACCGTTTGTTCGCTCAGCTCATGTTTTTGATAATTGGTACGTATATCGCGAAGCATTTTGAAATGATTTAATTCTTCAACTAAAACAAGCCTGAAGAAATTTTGTTATCAGCAATGAATCAGTGAGGGCTTGACTGGCAGTCAAACCCTCACTAAAATTGAAATTAACAAGCCATTTCACCGGCGTTTTTCTTGGCCGACAACAAATTGTATGCACCCTTTACAACAACCTTCGCATTGGTAATGTTGAAACCTTCGGGCAAAACAACTTCAATATAACCTCCGTCGGAAACGCCTTTATGCACTTCAATAATCCGGTATTCGGTAAATGGTTGTCCGCCTTCTTCTTTGTTTTTATCGAAAACAAAAATATAATCTTTGTCGTCGAAACTAACCACTGCGTCCGAAGGAAGGGCAGTTGCCTGATTTCCTGATGTTTCAATAATGGCATTGACATACATTCCGGGCAACACGTTTTTACAGGTTCCGTTAACACTTGCATATACTTTGTAGGTTTTATCGTCACTGATCGATTTGCCGGTTTGGTAGATAACTGCCTCGTGCTGTTCGGTTTCGTTGTTGATGAAGAACCGTATTTTCTGGCCCTGAGTTACTTTGTCGGCATCTTTTTCAAAAAGGGTGAGTTCAAGGAAAAGCTTGTCGCTGTTGACAATCTCGAACATCACATCGGCTGGGGCAACAAATTTTCCGATATTAATATTTACGGCCT
>Ga0302286_10003231_pt1 | contig 11045 bp, 14 predicted proteins | sample III_Fen_E2_3_FD_198765 | JGI IMG/M metagenome (GOLD analysis project Ga0302286, IMG submission 198765) | Peat permafrost microbial communities from Stordalen Mire near Abisko, Sweden - III_Fen_E2_3 | ecosystem: Environmental > Terrestrial > Soil > Wetlands > Permafrost | place: Sweden: Abisko...
TACCGCCACTCATGGCAACGGCAACTCTTTGTTTTTCCATTTTTTTGTTCATTAAAAATGATGTGCAAAGGTAAGGACTATTTGTATTGCTATTTTGTATATTTTTGATTTACTAATATTTTACACAATCAGATATGTATTCTTTTATCTCCAAATCAGCCATCATTCTTGTTTTTAGTTTATTGATTAATAATGTTTTTTCGCAAGTAACAACAGGAGGCAATGCAAGCGTAACATTTACAAATGGAACTTACATCGATATTTCTCCAATTTTAGGCTACAAAATGAATAAGTTGAATGTTGGTGTATCACCTTTTTACGCTTACAAACAAGTTGGAAACACACAAAATAAAAATTACACCTATGGTGGAAGGGTTTTTGGCCAATATATTATTTATCAAGGTGCCTATTTACATGCTGAAATGGAGGCAACAAATACAATGATTAATAATGCACGAAAATGGATTTTTGGAATTCCACTTGGAGCAGGTTTTGAGTACGAAATTGCAAAAAACACAAAAGCTCAATGCACCATTTTATATGATGTTTTACTCGACAAAAACTCATTAAAAGATAATCCTGAAATTCGTGGTGGTGTTGTGTATAGTTTTTAAAGCTTAAAAAATAATCTTCCACCTTTCACACAAACCATCTAGCTTAATCCCAGCATTTGCAGGACTTGTACTTGGCAAAGAAACATAACGTATTCCTTGCATTGTTTTGAAATATTTGTGAAACAATTCTTCGCTTTTTTTGCCATTGAAAGCTATGGTTTTTAACTTTTGATGTTGCAAAATAAACGTTTCGATATCATTTGGCGACTCTTCTTCAATTGCCGAATCGAGACTTCCAATTCGTTTTGCATGATGAACCACATCCCAAAGTCCAATTTTGTTTGTGTGTAATAAATTGATTTTTTGACTATACTCATTTGGTAATTCTCTATTAAGAATTGATGCCATAACTCGCCAAAATCGATTTTGTGGATGAGCATAATACTCTTGTTCCTGCAACGATTTTTCGCTTGGCATTGACCCAAGTATAAGTATTTCTATTTCAGGATTTGAAATAGGTAAGAACGATGTTTTTATAGGAGAATGATTGTTCAGAAGACTGTTTTTTATTGAAAAATAAATCCGTTGACAAACTTGATTATTTCGACTACAAATGCTTCGACAGGCTCAGCATGACGAGGACTCTCCAACGGTCACCCTGAGCTTGTCGAAGGGTTTTAAAAATTATTTTCTACTGAAACAAACCTTCCACACTTAAGTAACGTTCGCCCGAATCGGGGAAAATTACAACAATGCGTTTGCCTTTGTTTTCTTTGCGACCAGCAACTTGAATAGCAGCCCACATAGCAGCTCCCGATGATATTCCTACAAATAATCCTTCGAGTTTTGCTAGTTTGCGTGTCATATCGTATGCTCCTTCGTTTGGTACTTTTAATACTTCATCGACAACCGAACTTTTGTAAATTGATGGAATAAATCCAGCTCCAAGTCCTTGTATACGATGCAAACAAGCTGCATCTCCCGAAATAACCGCAGATGTTTCTGGTTCAATGGCTATGATTTGAATTTTTGAATTATGTTTTTTTAATCCTTCACCTAAACCAGTAATCGTACCTCCCGACCCTACACCTGCTATTACTATATCAACAGCACCTTCGGTATCATTCCAAATTTCTTCGGCAGTTGTTGAAACATGTGCTAATGCGTTTGCAGGATTATCGAATTGTTGAAGCATTATTGCATTTGAATTCTCGCTTACAATTTCTTCTGCTTTTTGACGTGCACCACTCATTCCTAACACAGCAGGAGTTAGCACCAATTGTGCACCTAGCGATCGTAATAAACTTTTACGTTCATTACTCATCGACTCAGGCATTGTTAACACTACTTTATATCCTTTATATGCACCAATATAAGCCATCCCCACTCCCATGTTTCCACTAGTTGGTTCAACTAAAATTGAATCGGCATGTAATAATCCTTTTTTCTCGGCATCTTCGATCATAGCTAATGCAGCACGATCTTTTACACTCGAAAGTGGATTGAACATTTCAAGTTTTGCAACGACTTCGGCATACAATCCGTTACCCAATTTTTGAATTTTCACCATTGGCGTATTGCCAATCAATTCGGTGATATTATTTGCAATTTTCATGTTAAAACTTTTTTGCTGAATGAATAAATTCATCCAAGAGTTATAATAATTAATTATGCGAAACTACCTTCCAAGTTACTATGGTTCCGCTTGTTATTCGCTTCATTATCGGCGATGTAATATCGTTCGATTGCGATTCGATATCAATTTTTTGTTTATAAATCAATCCTACTCCCAAAGCATATTTCTCGGTTTCATATTGTTTATCTATCAACGATTCATAATCGGCTTGAACCATTTGCAACACATTATCAAATGGAATAGTATTTACAGTATCTGCTTTCCCTAATGAATAAAGCGTACATTCTTTATCTTCAAGAGTATCGTATCGGTTTATATTCCAATTTTGATTTTTAACCATTGGAAAAACCATTTTAACCAAAGGAATATTATCCTCAATACGAATCAGATTTGATTTACTCTTTTTAACAAGCCAAACATTTTTTTCTTCCCACGATTTTGAAGTTGGTAAGAGTATATATCGCTCTATTTTAAAGGAATTAGCATCTTTATATTCCGAAAAAATTGTATCAGCAACAACTTCTTTCAACAGATATCGAGTTGTATCGTATTTCCCTATTTCCACATCAATATCTATTTCTTCCACACTATAAATTACATATTTATTAAGTGTTGTAGGATAATAATCGTAACCTAAAACAAGATCGGAGCTTGTATCCTTTGTATCTTTTGTACAAGATGAAACTATCAAGATAACACTCGATAGTAAAATAGCTATGTATGTCGTTTTCTTCATCTTTAATTTCTTAAATATCTCCCCAAGCTTTCATATCATTAGGAAAATCAATTAATGACAATACCCTATGCACAACGGTTAAAGCCAATTCCTCAATCGTTTCGGGTTTATTATAAAACGATGGTGTGGCTGGACAAATAATTGCTCCGGCTTCAACAACAGTTTTCATATTATTAAGATGAATCAGATTGTAAGGAGTTTCACAACCAAAACGAGCTTTTTACGCTCTTTTAGCATTACATCTGCTGCTCTTGTTATAAGAGAATCGGATATTCCCGATGCAATTCGCCCTAAAGTTCCCATTGAACAAGGACAAACGATCATCGTATCATACCCAGCAGATCCTGATGCAAATGGAGCCATAAAATCGTTAGATTCATAAAGAGGAAACGTAATTTCATCAAGAGGATTTGTTCCTAATTCAAAAGTCCAAACATCTGTTGCATTTTGTGAAAAAACAATTGCACAATTTTCAAGTACATCGGCTCTTTTTTGAAGCTCACGCAAAAGCAATCGAGCATATATTGCTCCACTTGCACCTGTAACTGCCACAACTATTTTTCTCTTTTGCACTATTTTATGTAATAATATAAAACAAAATTAAAGGCATTGTTATAATATCCCGATACTGGAAATGTTGAATAACTATATCGAATATTTACATTTATTTTTTTTGATAATGAATAGTTTAATCCAAAAGCTATTGGTAAATCGAATGTTTGCATTTTTGGATATGTATCAAATGTTCCAATCAAAGCTTTCGAACTTATTAAAATTGAAGGAACTAAGCCCGATTCACATTTTAAATACTTTGTAAAATTATAAGAGGCTAAAAATGGTATTTCAACATAATTGAGCCTTACTTTATATGTTTCTTCGGCTTTAACATTGGCAGCTCCTTTTTGATTGTATCTAATTTCAAATTGGCCACCCCATTTTTCTGTAAACTTTCTATTTACAAATATACCAGCTGTTGGACCAAACTTATTGAAACCTTTAAGCTTATCGCCATCCATTTGACTTGCACAAAAACCTAACAATATTCCTCCTTTAAATTCTTGAGCCTTAAGCACCGAAGAATATAAAAAGACCATTAATAGTAGAATAATTGTTTTTGTTTTCATTTAAAAGTCATTCATAAATGAACGTGACTTATTTAAAGAATTCTTAATAAGACTCAAACTCAAAAGCAAAATTTACCATGTTTGCATATCTAATTCCAGCCGAACGAATATCATCGTCGTCTTCAGCATACATCCATTTAATATTAACTGTTTTGCCTATTTGTTTTAGTTTATCTAAACAAGCCAAAATTTCATATATTTTTTTTGATGACGATGTGTTGAAATATTCGAATTTAAAAATAACATTGGTTATTTCTAATGGTGTTTGAATATACTCGTCAAGCCACATCATTATAGGCGTGTAGAATCGTTCAACATTGTCAGGAAATGAAATTCCAGCCATAAACAGTTCACCATTTTCTCCGTCAAATAATACTTCTGGAGTGTCTTCTGTTCTTTCAATTTTTAAATATCCCATTTTTAAAATTCTTTATATTTAAACGGTAATTCCACTAATTCGGCATAACCCAATCCTGCATCTCGTAAATCAACATCATCTTTACTATGATACCATTCTACTTCTACATCGAAGCCTTTTGAATGAATATCTTGAAAAAGTAAAAGTATGTCTAAAAATTTTTTAGATGATGATGTGTTAAAATAATCCATTTTGAATATTAACACCGATTTACGATGTGGTGCTTTACAATATTCCTCTAACCAAGTCATTATAGGCTCAAAGTATTCGCGAGTTTTCGATGGTAAAAAACGTCCGGAAAATTCGAAAATACCTCTTTCTCCATCTAAATTAACCTCGTTTTCCGACTCATTTCCCTTAACCTTCAACACATTCATATACTAATCGGTTTAATAAACAGCTCGTTATAAACTTATTTTATTAGTAACAAATATACTGCTTTTCGCATTAATTCTAAATAAACGTTCTTTTTTATTATCTAATACTATTTTTCTAAAAAATTCTATTAACGAGCCATTAACAATTGTTCATTTCTCTATGTTAATTAATTCTTAATAGAATCTCACAAATAAATTTGACTTGTATTACAAAAGAATCTATTACACGGATTTTTGAATTTAGCACAATATCTTATCATTTCATTTGGAAATTCTATCAACGATTTTTTAACAAAAAAACCTATGTTAATATCCGCATTTTTATGAACTTTGCCAATATTAACAAGATGTTGAAAACCTCAAAGGCATATTTGATTTTCAGCCTTCTAAGTAGTAACACATTGTTAATTTAATATTAACAAAGCCCTGTTTCTGTTAAGTGCAAATGTTTTGATGTATTTTTAATAGCTCTATCAACAGCCTATTATAAACATAATCAGTTAAATTTAATTTTCTAAAAAAATAAAAAGAATATATATGAATATTGAAAAGTTAATATCTCAAAAAGGTTTTGTTGACATTCGTCCAGATGCTTCAATTGATTTAGTAGCCGAAATCAAAAAACTGAAAAAAGAAAAGAACGCTGTTATTCTTGCACACTTTTATCAAGAGGGAGAAATTCAAGATATTGCCGATTTTGTTGGTGATAGTCTTGGGCTTTCGCAACAAGCTGCAAAAACTGATGCCGATATCATTGTTTTTGCTGGAGTTCATTTCATGGCCGAAACTGCAAAAATTCTTTCTCCTAAAAAAAAGGTACTTATCCCCGATTTGAATGCTGGTTGTTCATTGGCCGATTCGTGTAAACCTGCCGATTTTGCAAAATTCAAAGAACAGCATCCCGACCATATTGTTATATCGTATGTTAATACAACTGCCGAAATAAAGGCTTTAACCGATATAGTTTGCACTTCGAGTAATGCTGTTGAAATAGTTAAAAGTCTTCCTGCAAATCAAAAAATAATATTTGGACCCGATAGAAATTTAGGAAATTATATTTCAAGACTTTTAAACAGAGATATGGTTGTTTGGGACGGTGCATGTATGGTTCACGAAGAGTTTTCTATTGATAAGATTGTTGAATTAAAAAAACAAAATCCTGAGGCTAAGATACTTTCACATCCCGAATGTCCACGACCAATTTTGTTAATATCCGATTATATTGGTTCAACATCGCAAATGCTTCAATTTTCAAAAACCGATTCTGCTCAAACCTATATTGTTGCAACCGAATCGGGAATTTTACACCAAATGCAAAAGTCGAGTCCTCAAAAAACGTTTATTCCAGCTCCTCCAAACGATAGTACTTGTGCTTGCAATGATTGTAAATATATGCGTCTAATAACATTAGAAAAGCTTTATAATACTTTGAAATACGAACAACCAGAAGTTATTATGGAAACAGAATTGATGGATAAAGCTCGTAAATCGATTGTTGCAATGCTCGATTTATCCGAAAAATTAGGGATTAAATAATTCTTAGTTTTTAATTTTTAATTTTTAGTTAATACGTACCTTTGCTCAAAGTATAAAATAATTAATGAATCAAGGAATTGAAATTCAAAATCTAACATCAGCTGACAAAGAATTTGAAAAACAGCTGAGGCCCTTAGAATTTGACGATTTTAGTGGACAAAACAATATTGTTGAAAACCTTAAAGTTTTTGTAAAAGCTGCAAAAATGAGAGGTGAAGCATTAGATCATGTTTTGTTGCATGGACCTCCAGGTTTAGGTAAAACCACACTTTCGAATATTATTGCAAACGAATTGGGAACTTCGATGAAAATAACATCGGGTCCAGTTCTTGACAAACCTGGCGATTTAGCTGGTTTATTAACTAATCTTGATGAAAAAGATGTTCTTTTTATTGATGAAATTCATCGTTTAAATCCTATTGTTGAAGAATATTTATATTCGGCAATGGAGGATTATAAGATTGATATTATGATAGATAAAGGGCCAAGTGCTCGATCTATTCAATTAACCTTAAATCCATTTACCTTAATTGGAGCAACAACTCGTTCGGGATTGTTAACAAGTCCTTTAAGAGCTCGTTTTGGTATAAAATGTTTGCTCGAATATTATGATATCGAGTTAATTAAGAAAATTATTATTCGTTCGGCATATATTTTAAACGTAGAAATAAACGATAAAGCAGCTTTAGAAATTGCAATGCGTAGTCGTGGTACACCCCGTATTGCAAATGCTTTACTTCGTCGAGTTCGCGATTTTGCACAAGTAAAAGGCAATGGAAAAATTGATGTTGAAATTGCTCGTTATTCGCTTGAATCGTTGAATATCGATAAACGTGGATTAGACGAAATGGATAATAAAATTTTGTTAACCATGATCGATAAATTTAGTGGTGGACCAGTAGGTTTATCAACAATTGCAACTGCAGTTGGCGAAGATGCTGGAACAATTGAAGAAGTTTATGAACCATTTTTGATTAAAGAAGGATTTTTGAAACGTACTCCTCGTGGTCGTGAAGTAACCGATTTAGCGTACAGTCATTTAGGAAAAAATCAAATTGGAAATCAAACCTATTTATTTTAATTAACTCATTAGAACATTTATAATTAGCACATTATTTAATGAATCATAAATTACAACCTAACGACGATTGTTGGTGCGGAAGCGGAAAAAAATATAAAAAATGTCATAAAGATTCTGACGAAAAACTCGATGCATTTAGAAAATTAGGTTTCACCGTTCCATCGCGTAAAATGGTAAAAACCTTGGAACAAATTGAAGGTATGAAAAAGTGTGGAGACTTAGTTCGTGAAACACTCGAAATGCTTAAACCTAAAATTGTTGCAGGAGTTTCTACAATGCAAATAAACGATTGGGTACATGAATTTACTATTAAAAATGGTGCTATTCCAGCTCCGTTAAATTATAATGGATTTCCAAAAAGTGTTTGTACTTCGGTAAATAATATTGTTTGTCATGGAATACCTTCAAAAGATGATATTTTAAAAGATGGAGATATTGTAAATGTGGATATTACATCTATTTTAAATAAATATTATGCCGATTCAAATGCAATGTTTACCATTGGTGATATTTCTGATAAAGCAAAAAATTTGATTCAAGTTGCTAAAGAATGTTTACAAATTGGAATTGAACAAGTTAAACCATACGAACGATTAAATAATATTGGTGATGCTATCGATGCTCATGCTCAAAAACATGGCTATAGTGTAGTTCGCGATTTATGTGGACATGGCATTGGATTAGGTTTTCACGAAGAGCCAGAAGTTGTTCATTACGCACAAAAAGAAAAAGGTGTATTAATGATTCCTGGAATGACTTTTACCATCGAACCAATGATTAACGAAGGTTCGTGGAAGGTTGAAACATCTCGTAAAGATGGTTGGACTGTTAAAACAAAAGATGGCAAACTTTCTGCTCAATGGGAACATACTATTGTTGTGACTGAAAGTGGTTATGAGATAATTACGTAAAAATTAATTATATTTGCGTAAATCAAAATTATTATTATGTCAATTGATGATAGAAATATTGTAAATATTCGTGATTTAATTTTAAATCGGTTGCCAAATGCAAAAATAAAATTGTTTGGTTCAAGAGCAACAGGTTCTAATGTAGCTACAAGCGATTATGATATTTTAATTATATCACCAACCTATTTAAGTGTTTCTGATATTAAAAATGTAAAATCAATTTTAAGGAAAGAACTAGCGCGATTATTTATACCAATCGATATAATTTTGATAAATGAAAATGATATAAAAGTAAAAGCTTTGCTTACGAATCATATTGTAAATGAAGCTCTGCAATATGGAATTGAATTGTGACAGACGAAAAAAGAGCATATATTAATCAATGGTTTTTAAAAGCTGACGACGATTTAAAAGCTTATAAATTGCTTGTAAATTCTGAATTTCCATTATTTGCAATCGCTGCATTTCATTTGCAACAGTCTTCTGAAAAATATCTAAAAGCTTATCTTGAATATCATAATAAAACGTTTGCTAAAACACATGATATTGAATATCTTTTACAATTGTGTGCTCAAATAAATCCTGTTTTTGAAAATGTAAATGCTGGAAATTTATCTGATTATGCCGTAGATTTAAGGTATCCAGGTGATATATACGAAATTAGTAAAAGTGAAATTGAAGAATCATTTGAAATCGTTTCTGAAATAAGACAGATAGTTCTTTCTGAAGTAATATTTTAATGTCAGGCATTTATATCCACATACCTTTTTGTAAAAAAATATGTTATTACTGCGATTTTCATTTCAGTCTTAATCTATCTCACAAAGAGCAGTTTATAGCATCTTTATTGAAAGAAATTGATCTACAAAAAGATTATCTTTCCAATAAAAAAATTGAAACCATTTACTTTGGAGGTGGAACTCCATCGGTACTTTCAGCTCAAGAAATCAATCAAATATTTGACGAAATAGAAAAATATTTCGATTTATCAAATGCTGGTGAAATTACTCTTGAAGCAAATCCCGATGATTTAAGTTTGGAATATTTACAAGCTCTAAAACAAACAAAAATAAATCGCTTAAGCATTGGAATTCAATCGTTTTTCGATGAAGATTTGTTATTAATGAATCGTCGTCACACGGCAAATGATGCTTTTATTTGTGTTGAAAATGCTAAAAAAGTTGGTTTTGAAAACATCACTATCGATTTGATGTATGGCTTACCAAATCTAAGTATAGAACGATGGAAAGAAAATATTAAACATGCACTTTCATTGCAGGTAAATCATATTTCGGCTTATCATCTGAGTATCGAAAAACAAACAGCTTTCAATAAATTTCATAACGATGGAAAAATAACACTTCCTAACGAAGATTTAAGTGAATTACAATACACAACATTGGTTGAAATTTTAAAAGAAAATGGCTTTATTCATTACGAAATATCAAACTTTGCTCGCGAAGGTTATGAAGCTGTTCATAACTCAAATTATTGGAAACAAAAACCATATTTAGGTCTAGGACCATCGGCTCATTCGTTTAATGGAACTTCGCGTCAATGGAATATTTCTAACAATTTAAAATATATTTCTTCCTTAGAATCTAATATTCTAAATTTTGAAATTGAAGAATTATCTGAAATTGAACGATTTAACGAATATATTCTAACTTCCTTAAGAACCATTTGGGGTGTTAATATCGGATATATTAAAAACACTTTTCCACAAAAATATTGTAGTATATTTATCGCGAAAATGGAGAGGTATGTTCAGCAAGGACATGCCGTGCAAAATGATGCATCTATTTCGTTAACAAATAAAGGTATGTTTATCTCCGATTCTATTATTTCGGATATATTTATAGCTGATTAAATATCTATTATTTTGAGTGTTGTAAAAAAACTTATTGGGCAAACTGCAGTTTATGGATTAAGTACCATTGTTGGTCGATTCATGAATTTTTTACTTGTTCCTCTGTATACTCGTTTCTTTTGTCAATCCGATTATGGAATTGTAACTGAACTTTATAGTTACACCGTATTTTTCATGATTTTCTTAACATACGGAATGGAAACTGGTTTTTTCCGTTTTTCTCAATATAACGAAGATAAACCCAATGTTTACACAACCATTCTCACCAGTTTATTAGCTTCAACAAGCGTTTTCATTGCTTTAATGGTAATTTTTTTACATCCAATTTCGGCAAGTATTGGTTATCAAGAAAATGAACGTTTTATTTTTTGGATGGCCATAATTATTGCAATTGATGTTATTACTACGGTTCCGTTTGCAAAACTTAGGTTAGAAAATAAAGCCATAAAATTTGCTGTTATAAAATTTGTTAATATTGGTCTAAATATTGGATTTAATATATTGTTTTTGATGATTTTACCTTACTTGGCAAAACATCAACATTTGTTATTAATTAGTAAATATTTTGCAACTCCTAAAGTTTCCTACATTTTCATTTCAAATCTTATAGCAAGTGTTATAACGCTTATAATGTTATTGCCCGATATGTTGAAATCGCACAATAAATTCGATTACGATTTATTGAAACGTGTTTTTGCATATTCTTGGCCATTACTAATTTCGGGACTTGCTGGTAGTGTAAACGAAGTGTATGATAGAATTTCGCTTCGTTATTTTGTTACTGTTCCTCATGGTTTAGATG
>Ga0302286_10003241_pt1 | contig 11026 bp, 10 predicted proteins | sample III_Fen_E2_3_FD_198765 | JGI IMG/M metagenome (GOLD analysis project Ga0302286, IMG submission 198765) | Peat permafrost microbial communities from Stordalen Mire near Abisko, Sweden - III_Fen_E2_3 | ecosystem: Environmental > Terrestrial > Soil > Wetlands > Permafrost | place: Sweden: Abisko...
TATGTAATTCTTCATAATAATATCATCTTACTACTCTGATAATTTAATATTTCAAAGCATCAAACGAACTCTGCTAACTGCTATTGATGATAAATACAGGAATTAAATATCAGATCTTACAATCTTCACTTAAACAATGAGAATTTCAGTTGTTGTTGAACTGATATTAATTAGATGTCAAGGTGAGTGAGTAAATGGGAGGGGAAGAAGGAGACAAAAAAAAAATAAGTTATTATTGGTTACTAGAATACAAGAAGGAAGTATTAAACTTTTAAGATCATCCTCATTGGCAACTCTTAAAGGAGATTTTCATTGATTTCTTGTGTTTATGTAGGGAAATTTTAATTCCTTTCATACCTGAGAAAACCTTAAAGATTCAGGGAATTTATTTACTCCTTTCCTGCTTTTAGCTTCGAATGAATAGCTAATAGACTCTTCCTAATAGCTAGTTGAATGCATCTTCTTCTGAATATTTCTTTCTTTGTGTAGACATAATCAAAATTATCATGGATTGGTTGAATTCCAGTCTTTCCTCAATTTTGCTGTGTATTTCTGGACTTATTTTGCAACAGATAAGAAGTAATTCTTTGATTATTCCCTCCCCATCAAAATAGCAACTAATAAGAAACAATTTCATTCTCCCAACCAGATCAAACTAATCCAAAGTACGCATGCGCATGTGGGACACATCCAAAAGAAAAAAACATAAAGCTGTAGGTAGAAAACCACCAATTTGAAAGAAAAAACATAAATTTTATTTATTCCACTACATATGTGCATTGGATTCCTCCAATTTTGTGTTTTAACAAAAAACTCTTCGCACTCTTCATCCATCATCATCCTCATCTTCTTCATTTGCACATGAAATAAGAAATACATCATCATCTTCATAATGAGGTTATTCCGCTTCAACGCTGATCTTCAAATACCTCTTCTCAGGAGATTACTCTACCTTAGCATTATTCTAAAACTCTAAGTTTCCCGTTCTAAACCCTTATTCCTCTTCTTTCGATTCTTCTTCTGACTCATCCTCATCGAATCTAAATACATCATTATCATCATCATCGTCTTCACTGTGTTCATTGAATGTATATCTATTATCTAACTGATTCTATTATTATCTGTTTTAGTTTATATTAAACTACGATCTCGACTGAAATCGATACTTATTTAATTTCTCAGAAGCAGAATTATCCTATTCATCATCCTCTTCTTCATCGCCATCACTGCGACTACCACTCCTATCTTCCTCACTTTCATCTTCAACATTCGTAATCAAATCTAATTACTCATGTGGCTTATTCGGTGTCAACGGCGACAACCTCGACTTCGAAAGGGAATTCAATGATGATTTCTTCGAAGACTTTCCTGATAACTAAGACGACTACATCATCGATATCGATGGAGAATTCCTCCTAGAAAGGTTAGGTGGTGTATTCAATTTAACCTTCAACAATTACTACTATTATTGTTATTATTACGAAACAATCTAAATGATTTGATCCTTCTGCTATTATTAGAGATTGACCACATTCGATTACTGCTATTACTACTTCATCTTTCTTCTTTTTTTACCTTACGAACTATGAAAGGAAGTTTTACAGTAAATTGATTTCTTAGAAGGTGTAAAGGATGTCTTAGAATTCGATTATTACTCCCCTTCAATACTATCCTTCTAATGTTCATTATTACTTGGATTATCATATATATTAGTGTTAATTGTGAGAATACCGTTAGCATTAGGAAGTGAGTTAGATGCAGTTAATTTATCTTTCTAAATCATCAACGGGGAAGAATTAGTGATAGCTATCCTAGGTGGTAAGGAATTCATGGCAGCAACGGCTTTGGAAAATTCACTGTTTTTACGTTTGTGCGAAACAGCAGAAGAACCAAGTGGGATATTCGAACTCAGCTATGCCTATTACTATTACTGTTACTACTACTTCATGGCGATTTTATGTGAAGGTGATGCGAATGAGTCATTCAAGAACGCTTCACTTGTAAATGATCCATTCCGAATAAACGGTATATTACTATTCGTATTTAGAGACATATAATTTGCATTAATCGGTAGATTCGACATATAAGTATTAATCCTTCTTAAAGTCCTTAATCCACCTACATTTTACTAACTCATCTACACTTAGCTACCATTCAAAGCATTCAAGTAATTTACACCTCCAACACCTGGATTATTATTATTATTATTAATTCCATTTTAATATATCAAGCTCGCATTGCTGCCTGGTATATTCCCATAATTCGTGTTAGCCTAGTAGTAATTAAAGATCTTGTCTAATTTGATAACGGTCATAGCAAAGTTAGTATTCACATGGGAGAGATGACTATCAATGTGGTTGATGCTATTGATTAGATTCTATCTAGCTAGAAGGTATGACGATTTATTTGTCTAGGACTGCTCGAGTAATTGCAAGAATTATAACATGTGTGTTAAGGAGTTTTACAGAGAAGAGCATATTTGTTAAAGATAGTCTCGAGGTGAGTTTAATGATTGTCGGTTAAGATCAGTGACAATATCTCTAATAGATATGATTTTATTTACAATCTCAGTTAGGCTTAACGAGGGATTAAAAGTATTGCTATTAGCACTATCAGCAAGAGGAGAAGCAGCTGTTACCACTACAGCAGCATTGTTAGCATTATTATTATTGGTATTATTGTTATCATTCTTCTAAGATATTACTAATGATTCCTATAATTTCCCTATCAAATCAATAGAATTAAATGGAATCGAGAAGAATCTCAGCTACTACTAGAGCACTATCGCAATGTTAATATCACGAATCAATACTCCAATAACTCTAAGCTAATTCCCTACAATCTACGGAGAGTTGCTACTACGAGAACTTCCATTATTACTCTAATAATCTGTAACCTTCCCATAAATCGATTAGAATACATTTAATACTTTAATTTATCTTTCATGTATATCTTTCTACTCTTCTAGCCTTTCCGAGATTGCTTCATAATACTCCAATGTTGAGCTACTTTCCTTCAGTAATCTATCCGTTTTTTTAATAATATTCGCTACTTCCCCATTCAAGAATATCGACATCTACAAATTCGCTTAATGAAACACATCGAATTGTAAATTACTTATGAACTACTCTTCAACAGCTCTGAGTTTTCTTATCTCATTATCATATGTCTCTTTGACTTCTCGACAGCTTTGAATGCTATATTATACCTCCCCAGTTGATAATATCTCATAATAGCTACTTAGCTTACTCTCAAAGAAACAACATTCTTAGTAATCTTCTTTAAGTAATTGCTATTCGTTGTAGAGCTCTAATATAGATTAAAGATCCTCACGTAGTTCTATCTCCATAGCATTGAAAGAATGATTGTTCGTGTTAGCGTTATTCTCAAAGTTATTATTGTTATTCGTATTTTCAATGATATTATGAAAACTCCCTGTCATTTAGCCATTAACTAAAAAGGATCTCTTTCCTTTATCATTAGCAGCCTTCATCATCATCGATGTATTCAGCGAATGAAATGTATTATTCGTCGTACTGTTGATGTTATTATTCGCCGCTTGTTGTCCTGTCAACACAGTTATTTACTCTATTAAATTAAACAAATAAAATATCAAAATATTTTACAAAGGATAAACACTTTCAGTAATCAATCCCCCCTCCGTTACTCATCTACTAATTGAAGATAGCATTATTAATACTCTCTGTGAATCCATCATTTCTTTTCTTCACTTTGGTTATGAGCATCTTCACTTTCTTAACAATCTCTGCCTTCTTCTCCACAGCATCATATATTTCTCCACTAATCTCCTAAATAATCTTCTCTATCTATTATAAACTACTCTTCGCAGCTGTGACTAATCTAAATATCTTATGTGCTATTTTTAGCTTTAATTTTAAAAAATATTAACTCTAATTATCCTACAACTCTTCTTGTGTCTCTCTCTTTATCACTTTCAAACCTTCTAATTCTTATATAACTTCTTTCTAAATACCTTTCACAATCGACTTATCCTCTAAACTTAATCCTTATATCTTCTATTAATAATCTACTATCCTCTTGTTCACAGCTTTAAGTGTATCTCTAGCAATATATAATAATTTATTCACTCTATCTGCACTATCTTATATATTCCCGAGCACAGCTAGATTAATCTATATCTACATCGATATTTCAATAACTCTATTCCCCATGTCTTTCTGCAGATACACATTCAATGCGTTAACTCTTTACGCCGCTGTTATCTCATGACTTTCACATTCTTTTATCACTCTCATGAGATTCTGTGTTCGTACACCGAATTTCTCACTATCTTAATCTAATTTTAAATATTTTTTGTATTCTATGATACAACTGTCAATTTCACGCAGTTTCTCACAGAATCCTGAATAGACTTGAAGACTCTCACTGTCGAAATCAAACATTCTATTAGTAGTTGATTCTGCAGTCGACTGATTGTCTATGTCTGTCACAGAGATTATTTAGTCTTCGATGTGATGAGTAACTGTCCCATATGATTCTTATGATTGTTTTGGAGTAAGATACTCAGAAGGGATATTATGAATACTCTTAGAACTGATTTAATTAGGAAGGAAGATCTTTCTATTAGATTTAGACATACCAGTGATAGACTCTTAGGGCCGTTCACTAACACGAGGTACTGATTATAATAGTATTTTACTATTTGGATCAACTGATAAGCGAGGAGGATTAATAGATCCTACTCTACTTTAACTAAAAATCTATTATCTCTATGATTTTCTTTCAGATCCACTGAAAGGAAACTAAATCTATTAAGCCTTTACAGATTCTCTACTACTACTCTACTATGATCCTTCAGTATTAATATTCTAAATACTAATAGATTCCTAACGATTATTATCAATATCGCTCTTTTTTACACTTTCCTCCTTATCTTATTACATAATCCCCTCTTCTTCCTTCCCATTTCTTCTGCCCTTCCCCGAATTCTTCCTTATCGAAATCTTAAACACCGCTTATAAATCTGCAGCTTCTTTAAATAGATCTTCTAGATCTTCAATGAGATCTTTCAATAACTCCACTTCATATATTATTTCCGATTCAAATTTGGCATCTTATTCAGAAGACTATTAATTCTACAATAATTTCTTTTATTTTGTGATAGCTTCAATGATTCTCGTCTAATCAGCTATGAATTTACTTCTTCGCTAGATCATATGATTCACGAGTTTATTCTATGATCGCAAACGATCTTTTACGTTCTCACCTTTTAGACATAACTACTCGTACCAACCCAACTAAGATTAGGATTAGGAGGATGATGATACTAACCCAGTGAAGTTACTCTTAGTACGTTGATGGGAGTTATTATATTGATTGTGTTAATGCTATTATTGTTGCTGATCACGTAGCATAAAGATTATTGTTTCTCGCTGCTTGGGATCTAATGTCTTCAAGAACGAATTATCATTTATGTTATCATCATTATCATCATTTGGATCCGTTTAACTTCTGTACTGCTACTGCTATTACTACAACTACATAACTTGCTATGCTCCTTACTTCTACTTATTCGATAGCTATTTGAACATCCTCTTTTAATCATTCTTATCAGCTTATTTATCTTCTTAAAACCTCCTAACCATTTACTATTACTTACTATTGTTATCAAAATAATTACTCTATTAAAAAATTAAATTCCTTCTGTCTTTCTATTCAGAACCAGGAGCTATCACAGGCTACTACGATAACTACTACTGCTGCTTAGTAGGTGTGAAATTAAAAGGTGTGACCATAACCGATGATTATTATTATTACTGTTAATTCTATTATTTGAGTTATGACTATTCACTCTTTGGAATAGCTTGACTACTTAGTTTATTATGATTCGACATTGAATAACTCAATCTCCCACTCGATAAACCTTATTATTATAGCTAATATGATAATTACTATTACTATTGCTACTACTGACCCTATTATTCTTTATCCTTTTCTTGTTAGATTTATTATGTGAATTGATTGAATAAAACAATCCCTCCATTAATTAATTTCCTGCTGTTAATCATGCTATTACTACTACCTGTGATCTATCCATTTACTTCCTCTTCATCTTCTTCTTGTTCTTGCTCTTCTTAAAGAGTTCGCTGAAATGTTAATTGCCTTTATGGGAATAATTATGGAAAGTGAATACCATTATTATTTATATTCTCATTGTTATTATTATTGCTATTATTCGCATTCTTCCCATTTGTTGTGATAGTCTTCAAAGAGTTTTTCAATATCGATGTTCTTCTCGCATAAGTGTTATTGCTATTAAAATTATTATTACTGTAATTATCAAAGTCTACTTTACAGCTCCTAGTCATTGCGAACATACCAGTGACATTACTATCTTCAGCTTCATCATCTTCATCGTGTTCAGTCTTAATGTTCTTCACAACACTCGTCTAATGTCTAATCAGCTTAGGTATATTACTATAAGATTCCTCAGCAGGAACATTAGGATTGCTATTACCTCTTACTAATGGCTATTTCGGATGGAACAATGATGATTTCCCAGCTGAAGAACCATTATTATTGTTATTACTATTATTGTAACTTCTGATTGGTATGTTAGCAATATTGTGATCGCCTTATTAGTTGATGATCGATTGAATCGGCAACACTGCTAACGGGGATGATATCGAGTTTAACATAGAGTTCATGTGATGATTCTAAGCCTACGGACTCATCATAGAAAGCTGCTGAGTAGCAGAGTTAGGTGGGTTGTACAAACTATTATGAGATTTGAGCTTTGGAGATGCTATTAATAATCCTCCTGGAGATTACCCAAGACGATCTTATTGCGAAATTGTAATCATCTTAGCTGAAGGAATAGGTGTAGTGATGATACTCAGCTATCCAGTATTTATTCGCTTTCCAGGGGAGTCTCCTTAATTGAAAATCCTAGGAACGTTGATTGTTTCAACGTTAGAAATAGGAAACTTCCTGTTTTTTAACAGAATTGACTGAAGATTTGTTGAACTGGTACTTGAACGGATGTCATTCTGCAGATTATTACGATTGGCAAGGTTGTTGTTGTTAATATTATTGAAGGTATTAGCGTTTTTATTGATGGATTTATCAGAACCAAGATTGGTGTTGATTTTGTTGAATTTGTTATTCTATTGCAAGGACTAAGAGGGTTAGTTCGGACCATAGTTAGTTGGTGTGTCTGATGGATCAAGAAGGATATCCTTAATGAAATAACTCTTTTTATTAGTTTTATCATTGCTACTGCTATTAGGATTCCCATCACTTTTACCTTCCTCATCATCACTGTCATTAATCTTAACATTCTATTTACTTTATCCTAACAGCTCTAGAGATAATTCTTATGATAGCAGTTCATTATTGTTATTATTACTATTAATAATATCATGACTAACTACCAATCCTAAATCTAATGCTTACATGCTCAATTCTAATTCATCCTCATATTGCTGCTTATCATCCAAATTACCAATTAATCCTTATCCTCCTTCTTTCTGCTGTTATTGCTACAAAAACCCTCTTTCTGATCCTCTACCAATCCCTTACTATCCAGTTGATCTCCCTTTCCCTGATGTTTATCCAATACGAAACAAACTTTGGTTGCTCTTCGCTAGCTACGGAGGGGCAAGATGATTAGCACTATTAGTCCTTAGAATCTACCCTGGTAATGGAATCGAGATATTACTGTTATTATTGTTATTATTTCCTTTAATGCTGGAAATATCGCTCATCCTTCAAATCCTCACAGTCTTACTTACGATCTGTTGTTCTTTCTTTCCATTCGCTCAATCTTTCGTTTAATCGGCTGTCCCAAATATTTTTTAATTCCCAAAGATCAATATCGATGATTGCTATCAACTTTGTGCAATGAAAAACTTCCCCCAAAGAATGCATTTTTAAACTCTAACAAATTGAAAATCAATCGTTTCCGTAGAAGCACACGATTTTATGTTTTTGTAGAAGTTTTTTAAACCTAAGCGAGAGATTAATATTTGTCTGTCTGCAAGGGTATCTTTAGTTCTTAACAAAAACAGCTCTCTCACAAGATAAAATTTATTTTTCCAAACTGATATGTATGGGAGTAAATTTTTTTTTTTGGGATTGATAATACATGGAAACAACAAGGATACAATCTACATAACAAAAATGGAAAGGATTTTTCAACTTGACTAAGAGAGTAGGGTAAGAAAAGAGGAAATAAAAGGCAGTAGAGATCAGAGTCTCTTTGCAGTCTTATAAATATATGGATAGGTGTTTATCTGAATAGGGATGAGTCCTGTGGAATTAGTGTCATAAGAAGTGCCTTTTTTTTATCAAATTCACATAAAAAAATCAGTAAGCACAATAAAAATTATGTTTTTTGTCAAGATCCTTAAAGATAAAAGAACAATTTTCACTTAAACCTGTGATAAATAATGAAAATCATAGTTTTCAAGGGGATTGATAATCTCTAGGTAAAAATTAAAATCTTCAAAAGAGATTAACCATTGAAACAATCCTAAACAACACTGCCTTCTTAGAAGTACAATTTCAAGCTAGACTTGCATCATTTATTGGATTAAACTCCCTCCAGTATCCCCAAAAATTGACTGATAAATATATCTCTTGAGCATTATGAATAAACCCTTGTTCAAAATTTTTTAGTAGAATTCCATTAATTCCATTATTTTTCCTCCCTTTTTATTTTCAAAAATAGTCCCAAAAAAAGTGGTCTTTAGGACATAAAAAAAGGATAAAATGATCGGGAGTGATATTTGGGATTGTGGGAAATACAAATAGAACGAGCAAGGGCGAGTGGGTAAGCTCTGATATTTACATGTGTCTTGAAAATATAGAGAGATAGATGAAAATAGGTATTTATGGGGCAAATGTGAGGGGCAGAGAGTAGAATAATATTAGTTATAAGATGGATGAGGACATTAGTGGATAACTAGGATGGGGGTGTTATTTGCATCAAAATTTGTCTGTACCACAAATTTTCCCTTTCGCTCTCTCATTTCTCTCTTTTTTTCACATTCTCCGCGGTAGATTAATATTAATAATAGTGTTTGAGTATTGTTGATTTGAGAGGGATCTCATTAAAGCGAGTTTCCAGCTGTTTGCTATGAGGATCTTAACAAATCGATGCTTTTTTAATCTGAAGCTGTCCCTCTAGTATCATAATGTCTGAGAGTATGGGCAGAAAGAGCTTACGCTTTGACTTAGGTGTTCAGGAGTTTCTGCAGTTTCTTGTCTAAGGTCTACGCGTTCCCTGCATATTCGTCCATATCTTACTCTACGAATCCAGTTTATGTTGGCTCATCTTGTTCTTTATTTTCTTCAGCGATTGGCTAGACAGAATTGCTTCCTTTTTCGTCGTCAGCTTCGAATTTACTGCCCATAACTGCACTGCCTTGCTTATACATGTTCGTGGGAACATATCGAATGTTAATAGACGAATAAGTGCCCATGAAAGACCCTCCAGTGCTTTTCCTGCAGGCTGATCGCATCGATGGAGTTAGGGATAAATTTCTAGCTGTGTTTCGATTAGCGTTTCCTGAATCAGGTGGACGCAAATACTCCCCGCCTAGTTCGTTAAAAGACCAAATCGGTGTCATGGATAGATTCTTTTTATCGCTTCTGACTGGTCCTTCAGGACCATTCTGAACAGCAGTCAAATGAGTTTTGTTCTCACTTTTATTGTCTTTATTTTAGTTTTACTCACTCCAATCCCAATCGTTTTCTGCATATCGCACGTTATTCTGCTATCCCAGCTTTTAGAACATCGTCTTGAGATACTTGTAATCGGGTTGCGATTTGAAATGCAGTTTCTTCACGTAATCCAAGTATTTCACGAACTCCTGAGGAAGATCCTTGCATAAATCGACTGATTTTGTCTTCGTCTTTATGTCTCCCACAACCTTTTAGAAATCCAAAGCACATGACCATTATTATTAATAAACTCTTCTTCTTTTAATCACCCCCTTTTCCCCTCTCAAATTCTATCTCAGGCGTTACTTATGTTTTGTCTTTATCCGTGACATTCTGCAGATTCTACCAAGGCAAATGTCCTTTCAACAGAAATATCATCACATACGCTAAGCTTTCAAGGTCATCTTTCCTTCCTAGTTCATGACCTTAATGTGCAGCTATCGAAGCATATCTAGTTGTCCCAATAAACGGCTTGCTTTCTTTAAAAGGTATATGCCTTCCTGAGTTATCCCTGTAGATCTTAGATATCCCAAAATCAATAATATAAACTAAATGCGTTTCTGTATCTCTGCCCATGAGAATGTTCTCAGGTTTAAGATCTCTATGGATAATCGATCTATTGTGGATATTCTCTAACACTGTGATCAACTAGTCCATGAGTTATAACACAGTCTTCAGAGAGAACTTCTTCAAAGCCTTCATGTAGTAGGCTAGATCCTTTCCAAGTAGTGATATCACCATGATATTGTAATTGTTTTCTTAGCCGCTCCAGAGAAGTTTAGGAACATTTGGGACACCCACTAACCGATTTAAGTTCTGCACTTCTCTGTCGAGACTTCGAATATCCTCGTTGTCTTCTTTTTCTAGCTTTATAGCAACTAGTTCCTTTGTGTTCTTGTCCATACCTAATAGTAGTCATATTAGAATATCATAAACACACACACACAAATCAAATGAATAACAATCCCCAATATCTGCTAACCAAAATCACCCCACAACCCCCTGAGAGCATGCCTATCTCTCTACCCCTATTGTTTACCTATGAACACGACTCCAAAACTTCCTGCACTGACTTTTCTCTTAAGGATCCATTAGTTATTAAATATCTTATTTTCCTTAGGAGCTTGTTGATTCGCAGTCATGGCCATCAAGGCTGCCTTGACTCAGATATTTCTCTAATCCTTCTACTGCTGATGTGATTTTCAATAGAATAAAAAGATATTTTGCCTCCTTTTTATATAGAGTTATCCAAGTTCTAAAGTTCTAGGTTCTTCTTTAAACTACACTTGTTTGTGAGTTATTAGTCTAAAAGCAACAA
>Ga0302286_10003243_pt1 | contig 11019 bp, 10 predicted proteins | sample III_Fen_E2_3_FD_198765 | JGI IMG/M metagenome (GOLD analysis project Ga0302286, IMG submission 198765) | Peat permafrost microbial communities from Stordalen Mire near Abisko, Sweden - III_Fen_E2_3 | ecosystem: Environmental > Terrestrial > Soil > Wetlands > Permafrost | place: Sweden: Abisko...
ACAAACGAAAAACAAAACTTGGTGCTGTTATCGGCCGGTTTAATTATGCCAGTCGATTTGGCTCAACCGGTTATCAATTTGAAATGGATGCTTATCCTACCTTGACGACAAAGAGTTATGCATATGTCAATGCCGGTTATTCACCCAGCACCTTATTCCCCGTTTTCAGATTAGGCATGGATTATAACCGGAAATTGCCAAATGCCTTTGAAGCATCACTGGGATTCAGGTACCTGGATTTCACATCTTCGAAAGTAATGATTTATACAGCTAATCTTGGAAAATATATTGGAAATTACTGGTTCAATTTCAGACCCTATGTAGTTCCGGGGACAAACGCTGTGTCTGTATCGGGGTTTATTACTGCACGACGATATTTTTCGACAGCCGAAGATTATATTGGGTTTCAGGTAGGTTACGGAACTTCACCCGACGACAGATACCGTTTGCTTACCGGCCAGAACTTACGCCTTACTGGATACAACAGCAGGCTCTCATACAATCACATATTCAATAAAAGCTGGATATTAAACGTTAGTGGAGCCTATGCTTATGAAGAGTATTTAACTTCCCAATTCAGATCAGATATAACTTTCGATATAGCCATTAATTATATATTCTAATATGGAATCACTTAAGAAATTTACTGCCCGCTATACGGAGATCAGTAGCGAATTTATAAAAAAGTCTTTGGTTTTTATTTTTTTACTGATACTGGCACGATTTATTGAAATACTTTGGGTAAGTAATTTGAAACTCGATTCATCAGGCATAAGTTTTCAATTGTATGGTTTGATATACGACTTTCTTTTTGCACTTCAGTTGACAGGATATATTTACCTGCCTTATCTGATCTTATCGTTCTTAAGCCGTGATATTGCGAATATCTTTTTCATTGCACTGACAGGATTAATCTTTACAGGTTACCTGGCTTTAATTGCCTATTTTAAATATACGGCTATTTTACTTGGATCCGATCTTTTTGCTTACAATACTCACGACATCATTCACATTGTCCGGGCAGGTGATATTCCGGTTGTCGGATTTACCATTGGCTTTGTGGTACTTTTCGCTGCAATTATTTTGTTATACATCCTGATAACGAGAATCAACCTGAATAAGTATTTTCAATCAGCTTGCTTTATCATCATCCTGATTTCCATGTTCTTAACCGGAGTTAAACTGGATGCTAAACAGTTTACTAACGAATATGATTCTTTTCTGGCACAGAACAAACTGGATTTCTTTTTGACCAGCAACCTGAATTACTATCAGAATAAACTTCAGCTAAAAGAGTTGGAGAATTCGAAACTTGAATCAGTGGCCAATGATAATTCCATCATCGAACATAAAATACTGAGTCAGGATTACCCTTTCTTTCATAAAAACGACACACAGGATGTTTTAGGCAATTTCCTGAATGTAAAGGATTCGATAAAACCGGATATTATTTTCATTATAGTCGAAAGCCTTGGAACTGCTTATTCGGGGCCGGCCAACTACCTTGGAAGCTTCACTCCATTTCTCGATTCACTGGGAGATAAAAGTTTATACTGGAAGGACTTTATCAGCAGTGCCGGCAGAACCTTTGAAGTATTACCTACTATGTTAGGGTCATTACCTTATGGTGAAAGCGGGTTCAGTGATTTAAAAGAAAAAACGCCAAACCATCTTACCCTGCCCCGTTTATTGAAAACTAACGGGTATACTACTTCTTTCTTTTACGGGGGCGATTCCAAATTTGACAATATGGATGTTTTCCTGAAATATCAAAAGTTGGATAATATTGTAGATAATAAAACTTTTGACAAAAACCTGACTAAAATGCCTTCGGACAATAATGGTTTCTCATGGGGGTATGGCGATCAGGAACTATTTAAAGAGTATCTTAATTACACTGCCCGGCAGGATACAAAGAAACCCCGGTTTGATGTTCTTTTAACCCTTTCTATGCACTCACCCTTCCTGATTCACAATACTGCATACTTTGCTGACAAAGTTGAAGCGCATATAAAAGAATTAAAGCTGACGAAAGAACAGGGTGATTTTGTCAGGAGTTATAAAGCCCAGTTCATTACCATCATGTACTTTGATGAGTCCATCAAACAATTATTTAACGAATTGTCCAAACGACCTTCTTATAAAAATACAATCTTTTTAATTACAGGTGACCACAGGATGCCGGAGATTCCTATTTCAACACAAATTGACAGGTTTCATGTTCCACTCATTATTTATTCTCCTTTGTTAAAAAGAGCGAAGACAATGGAAGCTTTGTCGAGTCAGTTTGATGTCACTCCTACTTTCCTTGCCTTATTAGGCCATTCATACCATCTCCGTTTTCCAGGATCCGGTCAATGGATCGGATATGCATTGGACACAACAGCAACATTCCGCAGCAAACACGCTTACCCAATGATGCGTAATAAAAACGAACTGGTCGATTACCTGGCAGGTGATAAATTCATTACAATGAATAATGCCTATACCATCAACAAGGCTTTTGAAATGAATATAAACAACAATGCAAATGTGACAAAAGAATTGACAAACAGGCTATTGCGTTTCAAACAAATGAATTCACTGGTATGTAAAAAGAATAAATTAATCCCTGACTCCATCTATCTAAAATGGTAAAAACCCTTTTTACTTATTCCTATCTTTATATAATTGTTGTCATTGTAGCAATATGCATACAGTTATATTTTTCTACATCCGTGATGTCGAATGGGATTAAAATCTATAAACGTGTCAAAGCAGTCCGGGTTTCACTTTGGATCATCTTGACAGGGGCGATTTGCTATTTATTTTTTAAGTGGACAGGTGATAAGCTCTTTTCAACCGAAATTTTTTTTGGTCCCGAATACAGACTACTTTCAATTGTTGTCCTGATTTTTGCTTTATTTGCCAGCATTGGATTACAGGTTTCTAACGTTACTGCTTTTCTGTCAAAAGGGGTCACTGTCTATAAAACAGTAAAAGCAGTACGAATTTTTCTTTGGTTGATGATAACAGGTATTCTTTGTTTTTTATTCTTCCGGTGGACGGGTGATAGAATTATTTCGATAATACTCCTTATCACTCCCGAATATAAGTATCTGACCATAGCTACAATCATTGCTTTCTTAGTTTTCCTTTATGTAAAACAGAAAAACGTATATGAGCAGTTGGATGTATTTGGATCCGTAGCACTAATCTGTTGGCTATGGCTGTTTGTCATCATTGCTTCCGCACATTTCATATTTCATTATCAACTAATTGGAAAAGGGATCAGGCTTTTCACTTACGTAGTTGATGTCATACCGGGATATTATAAAATCATACCGTATATCATTCTTTTCTCCTGGATAATCAATGGGTACGTACTGGTACATATTACTTTCAGGAGGACAAAGAAAATTATTACCGAATACCTGGACAAAAAGATCAGGGAATCCTATCAGGAAAAGATTATTGAATTAACCTATAGCGAAACCTATGATAACGAGCTTCCTGCTAAAGAACAGGAATATTTCCTGAGAGTAAAACGCCTGTTCTTTACCCGTAAGATTTTTACGGATGAATTATTAAGGATGCACGAAATCGTATATGGAAAATTGCACGAACGTATACATAGTTTTTTCGACCTGCTTTTGCTACCTGAGGATGCCCGTAATTACCTGTATAACCGGCTCTGGTATTACAAAATAAAAGGATTACGAATATATTCCCAACTGAGTGACAAATCAGAGATACCCTACATTCAAAAATTAATTGCATCGAATAACAATGTCCTTCGTTCAGAAGCCCAACTGGCTATGGCCCGCCTGACGGAAGATGAAAATCCTTTATCGTATTTAAAAGACCTGCAAAAAAGGCTTACTATCTGGGAACAACTAAACCTGATGCATTACTTTATTAATTTTCAAAAACCGGTAGGTGATTTATCCGCTTTGCTGGAATCAAAAAACAATAGTGTCGTAGCCTTTGGCCTGCATTGCATTCGTCAGTTTAACCGGTTCGAATACCGCGATCAGACTATTGCACTCACCAGACACCCTGATGTCGATGTACAGGATGCCGCATTCCGTGCACTAACGCTTCATGGTGATCCTGAAGTAACAGAATATATAATCAGTAGGTATGATAATACGAGTGCGTTATCTAACCGTTTGAGTATCATAAAAGCATTGGGAGTTATCGGTGATGCAGCAAGTATTCCTTTCCTCGAGCAACAAGCGAGGTTGACTGTGGAAGATGAGATTTGCATAGAACTATTCAGATCACTGATCAGGATTGATGCACAGGAAGCTTCTGATTTTGCCGGTTCCGACAATTCCGGCAGTTTATTAAGAATATACAATCATGTAATCGATTTAACATAATAAAGGACGTCTATCAATTAAATTTAGTACTCTAATTTGTCTGTTTTCTGTTTTTAAACTTTTTCCAGATCATTAGGTATAGTGGAAGGTCAAGTACTTAGATTCAGTTTTGTGAATGATTATGCATTAATTCAGAACAATAACAATTATTTCATATAAAACAACATGGATATTCTACACATCCTATTTTTTATCATCGACTGGGTAATATTTATATTCGGAATTATCATCATGCTATCGTATATTGTGTTGGGTATCCTTTCAGGATCAGCCTTGTATTATTACATGCACAAAAATAAGTTTATTGATTACTCGGCTATCCTGTCGAGTGATATTGCACCGTCCGTATCTATATTAGCACCGGCTTATAACGAAGGCAAAAATGTGGTCGACAATGTACGTTCATTGATGTCATTACATTATGCCAATCTTGAAATTATCATTATAAACGATGGCAGCAAAGATGATACGTTGGAAAAATTAATTGAGAACTTCCAACTTAAGCTTGTCAGGTTTGCACTCGATTACAAGATCCCCTGCAATGAAATCAGGGGAGTTTATAAATCGGAGAATAAGGCTTTTCAAAAATTAATAATTATCGACAAAGTAAACGGAGGGAAAGCCGATGCCTTGAATGCAGGTATAAATATTGCTTCCAATGATCTCATCACTTCCATTGATGTTGATTGCATCCTTGAGAGTGATGCCATTCTGAAAATGGTAAAGCCTTTTGTTGAAGAAACCGATAAAAAAGTCATTGCTTCAGGTGGTGTAATACGTGTTGCCAATAACTGCGATGTTGGTATCGGAAAGATCAATATGGTTCGTTTCCCTGATAAATTACTTGCCGGATTCCAGGTGCTTGAATATTCGCGTGCTTTTATTTTAGGCAGGATGGCATGGAGTAAAATGAATGGTCTTCTGCTGATTTCCGGTGCTTTTGGCATGTTCAACAAGGAGTTGGTTATCCGGGTAGGCGGGTACGACCGCAGCACAGTAGGCGAAGACATGGAATTGGTGGTACGGATGCGGAAATATATGCACGACAATAACCAGGGAAATTATGTGGTCAGCTTTATACCCGATCCTTTATGCTGGACTGAAGTTCCCGATTCCGTTAAGATATTGGGACGCCAACGGAACAGATGGACCCGGGGCACCATGGACACCCTCTACATTCACAAAGAAATGTTCTTCAATCCGAAATATAAACGCCTTGGAATGCTCAGCTATCCGTATTGGTTCTTCTTCGAATGGCTGGCACCATATGTAGAGTTAATCGGACTACTTTATTTTGCCTTGCTGGTTTATCTGGGAATGGTTAACTGGGTATTCTTCCTGACTTTACTTACATTAGTATATTCGTTTGCCTTTATGCTCACCTTGTTTTCCATTTTCTTTGAAGAGGCTGCTTTTAATGCTTACAAGCGCAAAACAGACATTTTAAAAATGATCGGCCTGGCATTACTGGAACCATTTATATATCATCCGTTAGTTGTTTACTGGGCCATAAAAGGAAACATTTCCTACTTTAAAGGTGAAAAAGGATGGGGAAAAATGGAAAGGACAGGCTTTAGCACAAAAAAAAAATAAATCCTGACATACTGTGGATTTATTGATTCAGAATACAGAAAGGCTGAATTGAGTTGTAGAAATTAGTTGTAACAGCCCCTACTATATAACTAATTTAAAGTGCCTATCAATCAATTTGTTGTGTTATATTAAAAAAACCTTATTTTTCTTTTTTTTACCCTTCATAGAAAACCTAACTACACAACCCCAACCTTATTCCCTTATTTAATACATTTTTCAGCCTATTGTAGTTATCTCAATTGTTGTTCGATCTCTGATAGTGGGGACTTAATAGCAAAAACAATCCAGACAACTTAATTATGCGTTTAAAACAGACAAAATCTGAATGACGAAAACCGGCGAAGTCTGTTTCCAACAGACAATAAAAAAGCGGATAACCATCCGCTTTTTTATTGTCTGTTGTTCATTCTACTTTCTTACCTGAATTTATGAAAGATAGTTTTAATCGATTTTATAATTTTAAAGCCAAGCAAAAACCCATCCAATATATTCAATCCCTTATTAAAAGAGCCTGATAAATAGGAAGTATATGACGCAGGAGTAAACAAGTTTTGAGTTCTTAATGAAATCAGATTCTTTTGATCCAGAATTTCTTGTTTTAATGCAGTTTTTCGAATGATTAAAAGATCCAGATCCATATCTCTTTTTTTATACGTTGAAGTAGGAACAATTTCCATAAATTTATTTTTTTGTTTTAGTCAGAAACAGATTTGAAAGGAATTTAACCATTGGATTGATGACAATTTGCTTTCGTAGTAAAATAAGGAAAACAATTAAAATGACATAAATCCCGGCAATAATACTAAAACTGACACTTAAACTCCCTACTAACGGTGCAATAGCATAAGCAAGAGAGAAGAACAGGTAGAATAATACAACCAGTACCAATACCATTAGTAATGTGACAATAAGTAAAGTTGACAACAAAATTGTCAACTTCTCCACAAATTCAACTTTTATATATTCTGTTTGTAAAAAAACATATTTCTTTACATCCTCATATAGCTGTTGGAAATTCTCAACGGGTTCCTTTGAATTAATCATTTCAGACATGATTTATTGAAAAATTATTCTTCAGTACTTACTTCTGATTTGATTTCATCAACCAAATCGTCCATCTCGTCTTTAGTCAACTTAATTCCTCTTTTTTCAAGAGCTTCGACTATTTTCTTACGGGTTTTATCCCCTTTTTCGGGAGCAAAAAGAACGCCTAAAGTACCACCTATTACGGCGCCACCTAAAAATGCAGCCAGAATACAAAATGAATTTTTCATAACTTTGAATTTTAAAATATTACAAATAGATTAATAAACTCCTATATAGATAATGTACAATCGGGTAGAATAACAATTGAAAATAAAGAAATCAACTTTTTAAAATAAAAACAAATTTGTATAATTTTGGTTCATTATTTTTACAAATAATTAATCGGGGTTATAACCGAAACTTTTAAGTTTTATGTCTTTATTCCTCCAGTCCTTCTCCACTTTCACAAATAATTCAAGGAAAACTTTTTTATCAAAGAACACTTCCATATCTTTTCTGGCTTCAGTACCGACTTTTTTTAGTGATTTTCCGCCATGCCCGATAATGATCCCTTTCTGAGAATCGCGTTCAACATAAATGACCGCATTAATCCGAATAAGACGCTCATCTTCCTGAAATTGCTCCACTTCCACTTCCACTGAATATGGAATTTCCTTTTCATAATTCAATAATATTTTCTCACGAATAATTTCAGTAACAAAAAAACGTGCCGGTTTATCCGTTAACTGATCCTTATCAAAAAAAGCAGGTGATTCAGGTAATAGTTCTTTAATCCGGTTAAATAAATTATCGATATTGAATTTTTCCAACGCAGAAACTGGAAATATTTCAGCCTTTGGAAGTAGTAATTTCCATTTTTCAACTAAAGTAACTAATTTTTCCTCATTAATTAAATCTATCTTATTAATAATAAGCAAAAGAGGAGCCGGATTTAATTTAACTTTTTCAACAAAATCTTCGTTCTTTTCGTAAGTATCATATATATCAGTAACATATAACAGTACATCAGCATCTGTTAATGCTGAACGTGAAAAGTTTAGCATTGATTCCTGTAGCCGGTAATTTGGTTTCAACACACCGGGAGTATCCGAATAAACAATTTGAAAATCATCGCCATTTACAATGCCCATGATGCGATGACGTGTAGTCTGAGCCTTTGAAGTAATAATGGAAATTCGTTCTCCCACTAAAGCGTTCATTAAGGTTGATTTACCAACATTTGGATTACCTACGATATTTACAAAACCTGATCTGTGCATGATTATTTGAAATGAGTTTTAGTTTTAAAATTCAGATCCAAATCAATGAAATTTATTTTCTGAAATTTGATACAAAGATACGACAATTAATGCAAAAGAAATTGAAGAATCAAGTCATACTTTTTTAGTACATTTGACGTTTGAACAAAAACATAGGATTTATTTAATTTCCCTCACAAAAACATGCTAAATATCAATAAATTATACGAAGTTTCGCAACGATTGAAACTGATATTTATTGTAATTGCTATTGCCATAGTAGTGGTTTCAACTTTATTTACAAATCGATTGGCCAAATCGTTAGCTGCTGAAGAACAAAAAAAAGTGGAGATTTGGGCAGAAGCTGCACACCAATCAATTATAGCAGATGAAAATACAGATATTACTTTCATTTCAAGTATCATTCAGGGGAATACAACAATACCTGTGATTTTAACCGATACAAACAATGTGGTTATATCATCACTTAACATTATTGAACCACAAACTGACATTCCTGAATTTTATACTAATAAAATCAAAAAGTTTAATGCCAATAAGCCAAGGATTAAAATTAAGATTGATAAAACAATTGAATATTTATATTATGACGATTCAAGGCTTGTAAAACAATTATATTACTTTCCATACATTCAGTTGGGAGTGATATTTATATTCCTGCTAGTTGCTTTTTTCGCATTTTCAGGGACTAAAAAAGCCGAACAAAACCAGGTATGGGTTGGACTGTCAAAAGAGACTGCTCATCAGCTTGGGACTCCTATTTCATCATTACTGGCATGGGTTGACTTACTCAAAATGCGACATAAGGAAGACAAATTAATCGGGGAAATGGAGAAGGATGTCAATCGTCTTCGTATTATTGCCGAGAGGTTTTCAAAGATAGGATCCAAACCCGATCTGCAGGTAGTCAGTTTAAATGAGACTTTGCTTAATTCCGTACAATATATGATTAAGCGTTCATCCCAGAAGGTGGAAATAAATTGCCATATCCCGGATGATGAACATTTGTTTATAAAATTAAACGTTCCACTGTTTGAATGGGTGATAGAAAACTTATGCAAAAATGCAATTGATGCCATGGATGGTATTGGAAAAATAGACATCTACGTCACACTTAAGAATGAAGATGTTTTGATTGATGTAAAAGATACCGGGAAAGGGATGGATAAACGGAAATTCAAGGTTATTTTCACTCCGGGATTTACTACAAAGAAAAGAGGTTGGGGATTAGGACTTTCATTGGCAAAACGTATTATTGAAGAGTATCATGGGGGTAAAATATTTGTAAAACAATCGGAATTGAATATTGGAACCGTTTTCAGAATAATATTAAAAGCGAATTCTAACTAAAAAGTTTTGGCATATATTCCTAATTTAAAGCATAAAAGATTAAAAAAACAATGATTCAATGATAGTTAAATGGATAGAATGAATAATAATCATAAAATAAAAAAGAAACTATTTTGTAATAGAACATATTTTTGTACCTTTGCGCGGTTAAAAATCATAATAGAATAATGTCAAAATTCGAGCTATACAATGTAGTATTAAAGGACATAAGCAGTGAAACGCGTGTGTTCGAGTATGACCTGGATGACGCATATTTCAAGAAAATAGACAGTCCGGAAGTACAGAAAGGAAATGTAAAAGCAAAAGTAACAGTTCATAAGAAACTGGTCACTTATGAGCTTCAATTTTCAATCGAAGGGACAGTTATTATTCCGTGCGATCGATGTCTGGATGATATGGTTCAATCCATAAATTACAAAGAAAAATTATTAGTCAAATTCGGGAGCACTTTTTCCGAAGAAGATGAAATTGTCATAGTTCCTGAATCAGAGGGAGCAATCAATATCGCCTGGTTTTTATACGAGTTTATCGTATTAAACATTCCTATGAAGCATGTTCATGCTACCGGAGAATGTAACAAGACCATGGTTACAAAGCTGAAAAAACACATTACGCGTCAAAAAGATGACGATGAAGATGAGAGTTCAGCAGTAGAATTTGATGACGATGATGACTTTACACCCGATGAAATACAGACGGACCCGAGATGGGACGGTTTGCAAAATATAACAGAAAACAATTAAATAAACAACTAAGATGGCACATCCTAAGAGAAAAATCTCGAAACAAAGAGCAAAAAAAAGAAGAACGCACTATAAAGCAGAAGCTCCTACATTAGCAATATGTTCAAATTGCGGAGCAGCACATATTTATCACACAGTTTGTGGTGAATGTGGATATTACAGAGGCAAATTAGCCATTGAGAAATTGGCAGCCGTATAATTCAGGCAACTTTGTCAAAAATGACTTTAATGATTCAATTGAGCTCTAAATAATCCCTTTAGGGCTTGATTTTTATGTACTAAACAAATTGAAAATGTCTAATATCAGAGCAGTTATTACAGGTGTAGGCGGTTACGTTCCGGATTACATTATGAATAACCAGGAACTTAGTACCATGATGGACACCAACGATGAGTGGATCACTTCTCGTGTTGGTATTAAAGAACGTCGGATTTTGAAATTAAAAAATACCGGAACGTCTTATATGGCAGCTAAGGCTATTGCAGACTTATTTGCTAAAACCGGAACGAAACCGGAAGACATAGATTTGGTACTTTGCGGCACTACAACCGCCGATCATATTTATCCATCCTGTGCATCCATGGCAGCCGAAAAGGCAGGGATTAAAAATGCGTTAGCATTTGATATTCAGGCTGCATGTTCAGGCTTCATAGTCTCACTGG
>Ga0302286_10003245_pt1 | contig 11011 bp, 9 predicted proteins | sample III_Fen_E2_3_FD_198765 | JGI IMG/M metagenome (GOLD analysis project Ga0302286, IMG submission 198765) | Peat permafrost microbial communities from Stordalen Mire near Abisko, Sweden - III_Fen_E2_3 | ecosystem: Environmental > Terrestrial > Soil > Wetlands > Permafrost | place: Sweden: Abisko...
CTCAGGGTTATAACCTTATGAAGGAAGCTGCCAATGAATATAAATGGAACCTGAACTACGGTGGCATTGCATTAATGTGGCGCGGTGGATGTATTATCCGCTCGGTATTCTTAGCTGATATTAAAAAAGCATTCGATACCAACCCTGCGTTGGAAAACCTGTTGCTCGATCCTTATTTTAAAGATATTGTGGAAAAAGCTCAGGCAGGATGGCGTCGCGTGTGCGCTGCTGCATTGACTAACGGTATTCCGGTGCCGGCTATAACTTCAGCACTTTGTTATTTTGACGGATTGCGTACGGCACAGTTGCCTGCCAACCTGCTGCAAGCGCAACGTGATTACTTTGGAGCGCATACCTATGAACGGATAGATAAACCACGTGGCGAATTCTTCCATACAAACTGGACGGGGAGAGGAGGAAATACATCTTCAACTACCTATCAGGTATAAGTATAAGATCCTAATAATAAGAGAATGGCTGATTTGCTTTAAAGCGAATCAGCCGTTCTTATTTCTATTGATAATAATCATAAATAGGATAGAGAACTGGCATCAAATAAACCGGATAATTTATAAAACCCGATTTAGTATAGGTTATTTAAGAAACTCCACAATACTTTTTTTGAATAGATCGAATGCCTGAATGTGTGGAATATGTCCCACACCGGGTAGTTCCACCAACGTACTTCCTTTAATTTGCTCGTGAACCTGTTTGCCCAGTACCTGATATTGTCCATGTTCGTTTATAAGCTCTTTGGATAATCGTCCTTTGCCTACAATCGTCCGATCAAATGTACCTATTATCAACAATGTCTTCACCTTTATGTTTTTAAACTCGTAACATACAGGTTGCTCATAAATCATTTGATAAGTAAGTGCATTGGCCCAGGCAGTTTCAGCAAAGTCAGGTTTAGTAAGTGCTTCGGCCTGCTCTTTTACCAACCATTCATACTCAGGTTTCCAAACAGGATAATAAGTTTGCTGATATTTTTTATAGGAATCGTAACTTGCCGAAAGTTCCTGCTTGTACAAAGTTTCTAAATTGGTGTAGGGTACAAAGGTTTTGTAATCTTCCAGTCCTATAGGATTTTCCAACACTAACTTTTCCACCCGGGAACCAAACATTAAGCTAAACCGTGTAGCCAGCATGCCACCCATTGAATGACCAATGACCGTAACGTTATCAATGTGCAAGGAGTCAAGCAAAGCTCTGCAGTTACTCGCCATTTGATGAAAGCTGTAATGGATATTTGGTTTGTCGGACGATCCGAAACCAAGCTGATCGGGAACAATGACCCGATAACCCAGCTCGTTTAAGACCGGAATAACATCCCGCCAGTATGAACCGTCAAAATTTTTACCGTGGAACAAAATCACCGACTTCCCGTTCGGATGTTGTGAAGAGACATCCATATAAACCATCTTCACGTTTATTCTCTCCATGCTTATGGGAAAGGATTTTAGTGGATAAGGGTATTGTCCCTGAAGAGCAAATAAGCTTGCGGAACAAAGTAGAAAGAACGAAACAATTCCTGCTTTATAGTTATTATATTTCATAACGAATTGATTTATTGAGCGAATTATGATAAAGTATTTTAGTTGTAAATCAGCATCTTCATGTCTGATTTAAATGAACAAATGATACCTGTAAAATTAGCTCTTTTTTATTGTTAGCAAGCAACATCTTCCCATTACTTTATTATACATGTCAAGAATCTTCTTATAACGATTAATTTGTTTTTGCTGAACGAGGCTTTGAAATATGAAACAATATAAAAAGGTTTAAAATGTGAATCTATGCCGTTATAACCATTGACTAAACAAAATATGTTTTTACATTTGTAGCTCATTTCAACGTATACAGAATGAATATGTATCAACGATTTTTTTTTCTATGGCTTTCGATATTGCCTATTTTCGGATTAGCTCAGGCTAAACTGAAGGTAGAAAGTCAGCGTGTGGTGATGGGTGAAACATTGAACTACAAAGCCAGTTGGGGGATGCTCACTATTGGTAGCGCTACCACCCGAATTGATAAAAGAACGTATAATGTAAACTCCAACCGTTGCTATAAAGTGGATATAAGCGGACAAACTAACGGCGTGGCAAAGCTATTCTATGTACAGGACAGGTGGATGGCCTATATTGATACAGCTACCATTACCACTCATCAGGCGTTTAGGAGTATACGGGAGGGAAACTACCAGCTTGACGAACAAATTCATTTCGATCAACCGAACAGAAAAGCCGAAGTAAAGGTGTACGACAAGAAAACGAAATCGTATGTATTGAGAAAAATATATGATACACATGACAATGTCCGAGATGTTATTGCCGGAGTTATGACTTTCCGGCTGGTGGACTTATCGAAATACAAACCGGGTGAAACGTTCACTGTGAATGGGTTTTACGAAGATGAAGGTTACAAAATAGATATAACCTATCTGGGTGAAGAATACATTAAAACCAATACCGGTAAGGTAAAATGCTATAAAGTGAGACCCTCAATACCCAAAAATAATGTGTTTGATGGTAATCATGCCATTACGATATGGCTATCGGCCAACGAAGCACAGACTATTATGCGCGTTCGGGCAAAGCTGTTTATTGGTAGTATCCTTGTAGAACTGCAAAATCAGTAAAGGAAGGCTTGTCTTCAACTGATTCTCTTCAACCGCTGTCAGAGTTGGCTCTCCCTCAAATTATTTTCATCTTCCTCAAATTGTTTTTTATTATCACATATCTGCGTATACAAAGGTCATTGAGTTACATATCAACGTTATGCACTGAATATTTCTTTCCTGAAATTTTGTAAATATAAAAATATAATATTAACTTCACACCGTTTTTTTTAGCAATCACTGTTTGTTTGCATTTAATGGCTGTTAGTTTACACTGAACGTTTCGCACGAATGATTCGTTATGCAGGAAAAAAGAAAGAAATACCTGGACCTTTACTTACCACGCCTGTTTACGCTGAAATATGGCTGGATATATTTTGGGGGAGTTAGCGTGTATGTATTGTTATCGCTGAACTTTCAACACCCCTTCGGTGAATACACATCGAATATGCCCCACCATCACTGCATCCTGAGCTGTTTCGGTTGTGTATTTGCTCTTATGTTTCTACTGTTCTATGTAGTTTTACCACGTATTTTTAAGCACTATTTCGACAAGAATAACTGGACACTGAATAAAGAACTGTGTAACCTTATACTCTTATACCTGGCAAGCTGCCTGACAAACTGGGCATGTGTTTTACTTACTGTTTCACCCGATTACGATACGCTGACATACTTCGCGCGTATCCTATCGTTCACCTTTACATTTAATTTATTGCCTGTCATTGTAGTTATGCTCATTCAGTTGGTACTTTCTATGGTTCAGAAGTTTGTAATTACGAAACAGACTGAACCGGTGAAAAGTATTGATTGGTTTTATTGTGCGAATGGGAGAGCAATAGATATGGATGACATTCTGTTTTTCTTTCAGAACAGGAACTATCAGTCTATTTATTATGTATCAGACGAAAATATAGCGGAAGAAAAAGAAAGGCGTAGCATGAAAACGCTGCTTGAAATGATGGATGCCTACCCACAGTTTAAATCATGCCACGCTTCTTACCTGGTTAATACCGACAAAATAGAATGCAGCGTGACCGAATGCGGCGAAAAGAAACTGAAACTCATCGGGTACGACAAAAAACTCAACGTATCCTATAAGCATCGGCACGACTTTGACCAATATCTGCTTAATAATCGGAAGTGAATTAAACTGATAAATCCTATTTTACAGTATAGCTTATAGATTTATGCGTACTTGACTGTGACTGACCTTGTCCGGTGAACCCAACATTCATTCAAAGCAATACCACTCCCCCGGCAAGCATACAAAAATTCCTGTAAAGCCATAAATTTCACCCGCAAACTTCACACATTTCCGCTAAATATCCCACCGCTCTTTTAATTATCCCAATATTCCATATAATTTTCACACGTGCTTGAAAGTTTCAAAAACTGCATTTATATTTGACGCGTCTTTCGGAGGAAAGAACAGTGTGCAATAAAAAATTATCAATTGTCAATGATAAATTATGAATGACAAAAGATAAATAATTGATGCTACCCTGAAAAATATTGACATAAACGCAAAAAAGAACGCATCTGCCAGACAAAAGAACGCATCTGACGAGCAGTAGAACGCGTCTGACGAACGAAAGAATGACATAGAACGTACAGTAGAACGCGTCTGCCAGACAGTAGAACGCATCTGACGAGCAGTAGAACGCGTCTGACGAACGAAAGAATGACATAGAACGTACAGTAGAACGCGTCTGCCAGACAGTAGAACGCATCTGACGAGCAGTAGAACGCGTCTGACGAACAAAAGAATGACATAGAACGTACAGTAGAACGCGTCTACCAGACAAAAGAACGCATCTGACGAGCAGTAGAACGCGTCTGACGAACGAAAGAAAGGGATGGTTTGCAGCGAAAATAGAGACCCCAAACTCCCTAGAGGGGTTTAAAAAGCGCTGGTAATTACCCCTAACCCCGTTCGACTGAGACTTCGGCGTGAGCTCAGTCGAACACTCACGCCGAAGCCTAAAGGGGGACTTTAAGTTACTTTCGTCTCCTAAAAGTACCTATTTGGAGATTAGTATATTTAGGAAAGGTTGAAAAAAGATTGAAAATAGACAGACTAATCCAGAGTTCCCCTTTAGGGGTTAGGGGTAACTAACAACTTGTAACTTGTAACTAATATCTCGTAACTATCATAATTTAATAACTAAAAAATCAAAAAGTATGACTTCAAAACAAAGCAGCATTTATTCAATGCTAAGACGTATCGTTGCATTTTTGAAAAAAGAAAAGGAAACTCTATCCATTTTTTCTATTCTGTTGACATTGCAACCGGAACTTGAAAACAATCTCAATGAGATTGATGTACTAAAAGAGCAGCAAGCCACCGATATTACGGGACTAAGCAAGCAAAAAGATACATTGCGTAAAACAGCTTGCCAAAAAGGTCTCGAGATTAGTAAAGCTTTACTCCTTTTTGCCAAAGTAACCGACAATGTAGTGTTGGCTAATGAGGTAGCTTACAGCCAAACTGATTTTCGTGCATCGTCCGACAATGAGGTGGATACCGACCTGTCAGTCATTTATTCGGCAGCACAACGCAATAAGGACAATTTACAGGAGTATGGAGTAACACCCGAAAAACAAACCGATTTTAAGACTTCCATCGATGCTTTCAAAACAGCTATCGGTACACCCAAAACAGGAACTATCGGGCGTAAACAAATTACCGACAAGATGGGAACTCTTTTTGCAGACGAAATGGTGATTGTTGGTAAAATAGATTTATTGATCGATACCCTGAAATTTAGCAATTCTACTCTGTATGCCGAATATCAGGACAACCGCAAGGTCATCTATTTCGGTTCTTCGCTGATGGTGAATAGTGCCATTACCGATGCCGAAACAGCACTGGGATTACCGGGCGTATTGATAAGCTTTATACAGAATGGCAGCACCGTACTCGAAAAAACTACCGGCGACAATGGTGGAACAAATATCAAATCCATCAATCCCGGTGTGTACACCGTACAACTGTCCAAACCTGCATACATCAGTCAAACCCTCACCATCAGCATTCCGGGCGATGATTTGATAACCATTACAGCTGCCATGGTCAAAGAAACTAAAATAAATTTGTAAAGTTATAAAGTATGTAAAGTTCATAAAGTTTTTAAAGTTCAAAAGTTTATAAAGTAGTTACTACTCAGCACCCCTCTATTTTTTCAAATAGATGTTTATGTGTTTGAAATATAAGCGAATACGCTCTTTGCCACGGAGTGGCTAAATGTGCATAACCCTCGGTAAGCGAAGCGCAACCGGGGGATAATGGAAACAAATGACTCAACATTTGATTTTCAGTTCGACTAGTCGAACTGAAAATCAAATAAGTATAAAAATAACTGGGTACTGAGCAGTAACAAAGTTTATAAAGTTCATAAAGTGGGAGGGAAGAGGGCGGAAGAAATTCAGCTCTCTTTTCGTTTCGACTCCGCTCAACGACCAATGCTTCCTGAGACTTCGGCGTGAGCGTTCGACTGAGCTCAAGCCGAAGTCTCAGTCGAACGCTTGTCGAAGGGAAGAAATACCCCGAAGGGGTAAAATATGAATACCCCCCGGTGAAGCTTGTGAAATCGGGGGGAATAACAACCGCCCACTACATAGAGCCCAGTAGGGGCGAAACAATTTATTCAGAAACTGAAAATAATTTAATCAAATTGTACGAAGTTAAAAAAAGATTTATAACTTTGAGGCTTTGAAAGAACAAATCATTTTCATAATCAGGATATGAAAGGATGGATGTACATATTACTTTGTGCGAATGGGCAATATTATACCGGCAGCACAAATGACCTCGAAAGAAGATTAGCGCAGCACCAAATGGGTGAAGGTGCAAACTTTACCAGGAAACACTTGCCTGTAAAGCTGGTTTACTATGAAGAATTTCAACTGGTGAGCGATGCTTTTTATCGGGAAAAGCAAGTGCAGGGATGGAGCAGAGCTAAAAAAGAAGCATTGATTAACGGCGATAGAAATAAGTTGCATGAATTGGCGGAGTGCAAGAATGGGTCTTCTTCTCGACTTCGCTCGAAGACCGATGAACACTAAGTGCAGACAAATGCCCTTCGACTTCCTTTCGACAGGCTCAAGGGGCAGCTCAGGGTTCGGGTAGAGCGATGGTTGAGCGTAGTCGAAACTAAATATTTAAGAGTGTAAGAATGCTCCCTGAGCGAAGTCGAAGGGAGTAGCCGAAGGGAGTAATCGAAAAGAAATTAGAAGCTAAAAATATAATCGGATTATACTATGAATTTTTCAGAACGATATGGATACGAAAAACCTTCAGAGGTTATTATTCGGGAAAGAATAACTCCTGAAATTCAGAATGCAATCTGCAATTGCTTACACTGGTTCTCTGAAAATTCAATTTATAATTATTATTACCTGATAGAACGATATATTTGGTGTTATTTCTTGAACAAACGAGTTGACTTATTTAATGGAAATGTCGATGTAATAAAAAATTATATTCAAAACAATGAAGTAAAATGGTTTATGAAACTTGATTTGATTGAAACTATACTTTCATTAGATCTTTCTGAACTTAATATTAATTCACAACGCAATATTAACGCTATAAATTCATTTACCCAACAACTCAATTTCGAATTTGAAAGACTAAACTTTGCGTATAGAATAGTTGAAAATCAAATTATAGAAATTACTTCTGAGCAAGAAATAAAAACTATAGAAACTGCTATAGATAACAATAAGGAAAATATAAAGTTACACCTAAATAATGCCTTAAAACTATATGCGCAACGCCCCAATGCAGATTATAGAAATTCCATAAAAGAGTCAATAACAGCAGTAGAAGCATTTACACGTGAAATAACAGGTGATAAAGGATTGAACTTGGGTAAAATGGAAAGTGCAGGTATTCAAATTCCACCTGTACTTCGTAAGAGCTTTGAAATATTGTATGGCTATACTAATGATCCTAAAACGGGCATTCGTCACGCATTAATGGATGAAACAGCAGAATATGTTCCCGGAGCAGAAGAAGCATTGTTTATGTTAGTTTCATGCAGTGCGTTTATCAATTATTTGAATAACAAAAAGATTTGAAACCCTAAGATATGAATCGCATTATTTTAATTGGTAACGGTTTTGATTTAGCGCATGGACTGCCTACCCGATATGCAGATTTCATTAACGATTATTGGGAGAGGTTTATATATCATTGTATTTATCAGGATGCTTCTAATATTTGCGGAAGATATAAATATGATTGTATTGACCTAAAAATACCACATAATAATTGGACTTTAAGTACCTTTCTACCAGATGAAGATAATCGTTTTCAAAATCCCAATAAAAAGCCTATCAGTTATATTGAGTTTACAGAAAAGTTTAATGAGCTTAATAAAAGTTTCCCTCGTAATGAACAAAAAATACAATTTAGTATCAGTAATCAGTTTCTTTTGCATTTGCTTGAAACAACTAATCAAAATAAAGAATGGGTGGATGTTGAAAATGAATATTACCGATTTCTTTCCTACTACTTAAATCCTAAAGAACATGATGGATATGAATATGGCACAGTAGATATTCTAAATAAAGATTTTGATGTTATAAAAACTGAATTAGAAAACTATCTGGATATTGTTCTATCGAAATCAAGTATATCAGCATTTAAACGGATTAAGGATATAATATATTCTCCTTTTAATTTGAAAGATTTTGTTGAAAATGCTAGAGAGAGAATTATAGAGGAAGAAGAGAAAAAAATCGATCAATATTTATATGATAATGTAGATCCAGATAATTATAGAATTTCAAAGAAAACAATACCATGGATTGAGCAATATCGAACTCAATATGAACATGGTTATCTCAAATTAATAGATCACTTATCAAACAAAAAGGTTGCTGATAAGTATTTTGATTTACAACCAGATAATATATTGTTTTTGAATTTCAATTATACAAACCTTGAGAAACTCTACAGTAAATATAAAGGTCTTAAATCAGAAGTCATCCATATTCATGGTGAATTAAAAGCTAAAGACAATTCAATGATTTTTGGGTATGGTGATGAGCTTGAGGAGAATTATCGTGCTCTGGAAAATTTAAAAGATAATGCTTATCTTGAAAACATTAAATCAATGCAATATCTGGAATCTGATAATTACAAGAAATTATTGAGTTTTATCCAATCTAGTGAATATCAGATTATAATATTGGGGCATTCGTGTGGTAATTCGGACAGAACATTATTGAATACACTTTTCGAACATAAAAACTGCGTATCTATAAAACCCTATTATTATCGGTATAAAGATAATGCAACCGGAGAAATAAAGGATAATTATAGTGACATCGTCCGTAATATATCACGAAACTTTACCAATAAAAAAAGTATGCGTGATAAAGTCGTAAATAAAACTTTTACAGATTGGTTTTCGGAAGATTAGAAATAACACTAGAGTTCGGAGACAAAAATGTAATAAACACAAAGCCATGATATGAACAGATGCAAGCTTAAGATAATACTAGCAATATTGATAGCAATCGCGGGAGTTACAGCCCGGGCTATTGATAAAAACAGCTATATCGGGGCTACACGCTTATATTACAAGGAGGCATATCAGGATATTAAACCTGTGGAGGTGGTTAGTTCGTGGATGGTGCCGTTTGATGTCAGCAACCGCTACGATATCCGCAGCATTCGGGTGGTAAGTGTGTTTGGAGATCATCGGGAGTCATACCTGAAAGGGCATATCCATACAGCCACGGATCTGATTCCGGCTACGCGGTCGGCTTTGACCTATATTTATCCCATGGCGGTGGGCGTGGTTTGTTCCATTCATCTGGGTAATCCGCACAAAACGATAGTTATCAGGCATCAGTTGACCAATGGTAAAACGGTGTACACGTCGTACAAGCATCTTGAGGAAATATACGTAAGCGTAGGCACACAGGTAAATCAGCAAACCAAAATAGCCCGTTTGTACACACGTGAGGAAACAAAGAAATACAAAGGAAATTACGACCATTTGCACCTCGAAATCCGTAAATCGTTCTACGATTATGGATGTGCCAGTTGGTTGACGATGAATAAAACTGATCTGAACGAATTGTTTTACAACCCCACGATATTTATGAAAAACAATTTGGGAACGGTAAAAATGTAAAAATGCAATATGTTGCGTCTGAAAATAATATCACAAAATTGTGTAGAGACGTCATGCATGACGTCTGATTGTTATGACGTCTGAAAATGATAATGCATAATCACGAGACGCCAGGCATGGCGTCTCTACGAAACCAAATTTGTATATGTCCGGAAATAAATTCAATAACAAATACCGAATTCCGTCGGCACGATGGGTCGATTGGGATTATGGCAATGAAGGGGCATATTATATTACAATTTGCACCAAAGACAGGGAACATTATTTTGGCGAAATTGTAAATGCGGAAATGCATTATTCGGAATTGGGCCTGATTGCAGTGCATGAATGGATTAAATCGGCAACATTGCGCCCCGATATGCTGTTGGATATGGAATGTTTTCAGGTAATGCCCAATCATATTCATGGTATTGTGGTGATTGGTCGGGGTTGTACGGGGAACGGTGCAGGAAATAAATTCGGACCGCAGACAAAAAATCTGGCATCGATAATGCGGGGGTTCAAATCGGCGGTAACAATGCAGGCGCGGCAATTGCAAATTCCGTTCGAATGGCAAACCCGATATCACGACAGGGTAATCAGGGATGATGAGGAATTTCGGAAAATAGCTGCTTATATAGAACAAAATCCCCTGAATTGGGGAAAAGACCGAATGAATAAAGCCAACCATTAGCATTGAAGGATGTTTTCATAATTGAAAATGAAAAATGGATAATTGACATCTTGTAACTTGTAACTCGTAACTTGTAACTCGTAACTAATAGCTCTTTTCCATAATTAGAAAAATAAGTAATCAATAATATTTAATGATATGTTTTGATTATGACCCCCAACCCCCAAATGAGGGCTTAAAGACGTAGTTTCTAACATTTCTTTTTGTGTTAAATTATTTCTCTAATGCACTCTTAAGCCCCCATTTGGGGGTTGGGGGTCTGAAAATATAAAGAATTAAGAAATATATCAATAATAAATACGACTTACTTAAGTACATTTACACTTCAAAAAAATCAGCTTAATTATGAAGTCAATACTCGCTTTTTTGAATAAAATCAAAGAAAACAATAGCAAAGAGTGGTTAGATGCCCATCGGGCGGAATATCAGGCAGCCACTCAGGCTTTCAACTTACTGGTAGAGCAACTGATTGCAGGAATCAGTGAATTCGATTCATCCATAAAAGGCATTACAGTAAAGGATTGTACCTACCGATTCAATCGCGATATCAGGTTTTCACCCAAT
>Ga0302286_10003253_pt1 | contig 10993 bp, 8 predicted proteins | sample III_Fen_E2_3_FD_198765 | JGI IMG/M metagenome (GOLD analysis project Ga0302286, IMG submission 198765) | Peat permafrost microbial communities from Stordalen Mire near Abisko, Sweden - III_Fen_E2_3 | ecosystem: Environmental > Terrestrial > Soil > Wetlands > Permafrost | place: Sweden: Abisko...
AGAAGAGAGAATAAAAATCTTGTACTGTTGTTGTAAAATAATGTAATAATTAACTATGCATTGATTGAGAATGCCTTGCTTGCATGACGGAAGAATCAAATAAAAGGAAATTAAAAAATAAAAATCAAAGATAACCAAAAGGGGAAAAAACTTAATAAAAAAGGTATCAAAAGGAGATGATCCTGCCACACAACAACCGCCAACTAGCCAGGCAATATTTCGAGTCACTTCCAGACACGGATGTGAGCAAGCAATACTACGAAGGACTCAAATATGAGACACCCAAAACTTTGTTTGGTAGACTTTTGAACGGGCTCAACATTACAAATAAGCTTGAAACACTAGGAAAGTTTTACACTTATCAGAAGACCATCAGAGCAACACAACTCGAGCTTAAAGAGGATAGACTCGATTACTTGAGAAATTCAGCTCTTATCGCTGCTGCATCTTGGTTTGCTATCTATCAATTTGCAAGAAAGGGCATTGTATTCCCTGTTCTTCGTGAATATGGCAAGATCCTTGGAACTCATCGTATATTCAGACAGTATATGTATGCTCTCGTAGTCCCTGCAGTTGCCAGTGAAGCACTCCTAAATCAAAAGTACTACACTCACACTGAGCATCTATGGCATATCCACGTGAATCGTCTCAACTAGAAGATTCTCGACGACCCAATCTACACGTTCTATCCTCAAGAACTCAACAATCCTCGTCGCAACGTCATCGTTCCCACAATTTTCAGAGACTCACCTCTTTGAATTCGACAGCAGGAAGTCGAAAAGGAAAAATAATTTGCTAAACCATTCATTGTTTTGTATGGTGCTATCTCAATGCAACTTATCAAGCATGTTTGTTTTAAGTTATATTCACTCTTTGAAGAACAATTCGACTTTTCGTTTTTTGAGCATTTCAGTCTTAGAGGGAGACAAGTTAGGTTTTCTTTATCTGCATTTTTTGCAAGGCAAAGATAAAATATTCTTAACTTTTGAGGGTAACAATTCATTTTTTTATAAATATCTTTTTCAAGGCAAGATTAGATAAAAATATAACTTTGGGGAGATACAATTTATAAATTAGAGATATATTTCAGTTGTTGCTTATTAGTTGGTATATAAAAAAGTACAAAGAATATTGATTCTTACTAGAGAATTCAAATAAATGGTGTTATTATCGACCTAGAGTAATATTTTTTCGAAGATAAAAAAGAATATTTTAGTTTATGTTTAAGATTTTATCTTATTAATGTTTCTAAGATTTTTTTCTTTCATCTGTGTTGTTGCAATCAAGAGCAATCAGCCTCTCTGTTTTTCTCTCAATATCATTTGGACTATTTGCAGGTTGATTCTAAGCTATTATGTATTTAAAAAGCTTTTTTTTGTCATATTAATAAGACTAATATGTTCCTCAACAAAAAAAAGAAATCAAGATATTATTGATAAATTATAAATCACTTTCAAAAATGAAACACAATCTTAGCAAATATGGTAAAATAACAAAAAGACTAGCATAATGCAAAACAAACATTAATACAAGTTTGTATCTTCACAACGCTGACTGACAAAAATATTAAAAGAAGCTTCAAAGCACAAGATTTGACTATGAAAAAATAATAAAGAAAATTCTTTTAATTTCAATAGAAGCAGTGATTGTGCGAAATGAGTATCGCTCGATTTATCAGGAACAGTAATTTAGCTAGATCGGTAAAATGGATCTCCCATGGTCGTTATCCTCTAACAAAGCGATTTTGTTTTCCCTTTAGAATGCCCTTGAAGCTGTATTGAGAGGTCCAAAGAAGAAGAAAGGTGGCCCAGCTGGCCCTGCTGAAGTAGTTTCAGAAGATGTTGTCAATATCTTTAAAGAGAGAACTGACCCTGTAAAGAAACGTCAAGAATATTTACTTTTAGCCCTTGCAACTGATGCTTTCTTCAAACAATACGACCGCATTTAAAAAAACTGCATTTTTTTATTTTGATACTAAATATTAGGAACTCTAGCCTTTGAATACATATCCATTTTGGTTAACACATCTACTGATGCCTCAGATGAGATTTGAATAAGTTGTCGAAGTCTATCAAGCTGATGAAGATTTACTTGTAAGAATTTATCAATTGTAAATCCTTTTTTTAACAACATCCTTACATTTTCTTGTTTATCTACAAAGAAACCTAACCCACGTGACTTGAAGCGTCTTCTCAATCAAATGAGACGTTTTTGCATCTATGAGTAAAACTACACAAAACTAGCTAAGTCTCTACCACTTGTAAGAAATCTAATTCTCTCGTTTCTTTTTGTTCTTTTTTTTGCCTTTCCTACATCCCACAGAATTTTCTGAAATCTAGGAACTCTCCCTCGAAGCAAGACAAAAGAAAGATCTCTTCACTCAATCGAAAGATGAGGTTGAAGAGGAGAATCCAGAAGAAGAGGAAGGAGAAGATGATGATGAGGATTGAAAAAGCAACACGATTCTTAACATATTTAGGGCTTGTTTGTATGTTAAAACTACTCATTTTTAAAAATAATATTCTTCATAACTTCTTGTAATATCCGTGTGGAGTGTATTAAACTACATAGAAGTCAATTTAAGGAGCTATTAAAGAGTTTTATCTTCAAGAAAATATTTGATAAAAAATAAAAGCAAAAACAAGAGTTTAATAAAAAAGTTTGAAAATAAGAAAGCAAAACAAAAATAAAGAAAGATAAAAACAAAAAAAGAAGATGCTGCTTTATGATGACAAAACAAAAGGCCGATGTTAAACGGGGGCATCTCTAGGGATGCTCTCCTTCATGATATGAACTCGAAGGTTGTACTCTGATTTAGCAGCATTTCTATTATTGTTAATCTTATCTTTTTATTTTGAATCTCTATCACTAAAAAACAAAAATATATTTTAAAGATTACTTTGTGTCTACTAAACATTTCGACTGGAGCATGTTGCTATCTAAGCCAAATATTTCATATATTCCTTATTTTTTTCATTCATTCCTTAAAAAAGAGTGTTTGGTTCTTTGAAATATCCAATGATTTTGTCTCAAACAAATAATATTTCCATCATTTTATCTCAAAATAATGATTTGAAAATGACTAAAATATTTATGTGATTTGAGACAGATTAATAATACAAAACAATCTATGTAGTAAGCACACAGATACAACAGAATTATAATTCCTTATTTATTGTTTGTTTATTATGAGTTTTAAGACAAAAATAGATTTCTGAAGAATTAATTTTTATTTGAAATTTTGAAATCGATAATAGACAAAAGAGGCACACATCTGACAAGATTATCAGAGTTCCTTATTTGCTTCATATTTTTTCCATCAGGGTTTACTTAAAATCACAAGAATCTACTTGTAGAGTTCTATTTCTTCTTCATTTATGTTCTAGTTTTAAGTATTATGTTTCATTGTTGCGAGCATCATTTACTTCATAGCTGCCATTTTATTCTCCTTAAATTAAGCTCTTGCCTCTAAGCTTGCTTCCAATATTAACTTGGTAATATCTAAGAATGCTAATCTCATGTCATATTTGTCATTGTCTAGGTTCTCTAACACTGGGAAATATTTGTCTAAGAACTTTTCTCTCAAAAGCAACTCTTTAACGCAGTCCTTATATTTTAAATTCTCCTTCAAGTCGTTCTCAGCAGATAATTCTTTATTTTGATCATAACTAATATCATTGTTCTTCTCACTGTTGTTTGTTTTCACGAGTACTGTCTCTTTTCCATTTACTACTTTCGCATTGGTGTTTGCAAACGAATCCAAGTTGCTGTAGGTCTTGTTGAGCTTCCAGTCGTACTGTTTTTGTTTAAAAAATGATGTTAAAATATGTAAAGTTATTAATTTGACAAAAATCTTACGAACACAAGATCTTTGAGGATGGAGAAGGATTTAGTTTTTATTTTCTCTGAGTATTTAGGGTCTTCGAGGAGCTGCAAAAGGAACTACACTCCTTCTACATTGATGAAATCCCTTTTCGCTTGGAGATTCTCTCCTCTAACGAGACTGCTTAAAGCTGCTAGAGCCCATTCTTTCGTTTTTGTTTCTTCAGATTTCAGAATTAAATTGATAAACTAGAATCCGCCTTCAGCAATTGACCATTATTGCACATGGGAATTGTTCTAATTGCATGTGATAAATAGACTCAAACAAATCTATTGTACTCGAGAGTATTTACTGCTTATCGCTTGATTAATCAACACTACTAATCCACCGATTTAATAGAGTGTATCCGCCATATCTAAGTTGTCAATTAGGTCTTCCATTTATTCCAGCAAGTTAATCCTCTTTTGCTCGTCCTCAGGTGTTTGTAATTCCTCCTTTTAAAGTTCTACAAGAATCTCCTGTATTTGTTTCACCTGTATTTAAAACAATTCAAATCTATGTTAATATTTAATATTGATAAAAATCAAAAATCAATACCTCAGTCATAGCATGTTCAGTGAGAGCTTCCGTAAGCCATTTTCTTCTTTCTTCATCCATGGGTTAGATGTCTTTCTTGACAGTCCCATCTGAGTTAGCTAGTGACCACTTTAATAAACCTGTCCAATCCATTCTTCTTATTGCAATTTGGTTATCTTTAGATTTCTTTTATGAAAGTTAAGCTTTTAAATATTAAATTAGTATTTTTTTTGTGTATTCCTTTTTCTTTTTGTTCAATCAATTCTACTTTCTGGATTGTTTTAAACCTTTTCTTTCGGTCTAGAATTTTCGCTATTCTGATTGATTATTAGAATCATTGAAATGCAGAATGATTTAAATGCTTCTAGATTTATTAATTCATGCATTAAATTGGCAAGGAAGTCTTAATGAGAGTTAGAACAAAGCATTTTTTTCAATAATAATTTATTAAATAAATTTGTTATTTTACTTGAAAACAATCAATGATTTGTTATCATTAATGATAATCCTTTTTGATTTCCTTAATAGTACTTTAAACATAATTAATTATTTATTTTTTTTAAATAATTGTTTTAATAATTAGTTCTAACTATTTTGCTTAAATTTATAATTTTATTTCTAAAAATCATTTCTTTTCTATGTTTTTATTCCAAAACTCCTTTAAAAATCTCTTTTGATTCTAAAATGAAAAGGAAAACTGCTCCTATTGGGATTTGAGAAAGATCCCTTTATTAATTAAAAAGGAAGAATTATTATAATTAAGGTTCTGATAATTTACGTTCATTGATTTAATAAAATCAAGAAAAATGAATGTATTATTGATTGATTTCAGGGCGACAAGTTTTCATTGTACCCAGAATAATTTAGGGAAATATTAATAATAATTTTTAAAAGATTCAGAAATCATCAGTTCTCATATAATTAATTCTTCCATCCATCTTTAAATGGGTATGAGAGAATCCTAATAATAATAAATAATAAAAACCAAAAAAGTTTAAACTTAAAAAAAGAAACAACCTAAAACACCATTTTGCTTCAATAATAGAATAATATATAAAACTCTTAAAAAATAATGAGAAACATGCAAAACGAAAAGATTCGAGAATTGATGGAGACTCCTGAAAAAATTCGTAACATTTCAATCATTGCTCATGTTGATCACGGTAAAACAACCCTCACAGACTCTTTGCTGGCACACGCTGGAGTAATATCAGAAAATTAAGCAGGAAAAGTCTGCGGTTTAGATTTTGATCCTCGAGAGTAAGAAATGGGAATCACAATAAAATCAACTGGTATGTCCGTCTACTATAAAAATGCTGCCACCGAAAAAGAGAGTGTGGTCAATCTTATTGATTGCCCAGGGCATATTGACTTCTCTGGAGAAGTCACAGCAGCTTTGAGAATCACTGATGGAGCAGTCGTAGTTGTAGATGCTGTTGAAGGAACAGCAGTTTAAACAGAAACTGTTCTGAGATAAGCATGCTAAGAGAGAATCCGTCCTATTTTAGTCTTGAATAAACTCGACAGATTATTTGGCGAGCTCCATGAAGATAGCGAACTAGTCTATATGAGACTAGAGAAAATCATCGCGAAGGTCAACGAAATCGTCTCTACTCACTCTACTGAAGATCGAAGAAAAGAGTTTTTCTTACACCCTTCTAAAGGAAACGTCATTTTCGCTTCAGGCAAGCAATGCTGGGGTTTGTCTCTTCTTAACTTTGCGAGAATTTACAGTAAGCGCATACCGAACGCGACTGAAGAAAGTCTCATGCAGCGTCTCTGGGGTGAAAACTATTTCTCAGCAAAATCAAAGTGCTTCTTAGAAGATCGCCCTGAAGATAACCCCCCTCGATCTTTCGTTGAATTCGTTCTAAGCCCACTCTAAAGGCTCTACGAAGCAGCTTCATCTGGTGATTCAGATAAATTATCAACCATGATCGAAAAACTTGGGCTCAGCACTTAGCTCCCTACCAAAGAAATTGAGAAATTAATGACTATTTCTCCACAAGAGAGAATCAAGAAAGTTATGAAAACATGGCTTCCCCTCTCTGAAACTCTCCTGGAAGCCATCTAAAACCATCTGCCTTCCCCTGTAGACGCTATGAAATACAGAGCTGAATATCTGTATTCCGGTGAATCTGCTGAAGATACTATTTTAACACAAATGCAACAAAACGATCCCAAAGGTGAACTTATGGTCTTTGTTTCCAAGATGGTCCCAACAGCTGACTCAAGTCGCTTCTATGCTCTTGGAAGAGTATTCTCAGGCACTCTCCTCCATGGCACTAAAGTTAAAGTATTGGATGAGAATTATAAGCCAGGTAGCAAAGAAGGTTGCATTTATGCCACAGTATCGCGTACTTACTTGATGATGGGCAAACAAGTCGAAACTGTTGAAAGTGTACCTGCTGGTGGTATAGCTTTGATTCTTGGTGTCGATCACGCCTTAAACAAAACAGGCACCATTACAACCTCAGAGGGCGCTCATTGTATTAGACCTCTAAAGCACGCTATTTCCCCGATTGTCAGAGTAGCTGTTTCCTGCAAAAAGCAGTAAGAACTCCCAAGACTCATAGAAGCTCTTAGAATGCTTAAAAAATATGATCCGTTGGTAGAAGTCTCCTCCGATGAAAACACAGGTGAGTACATAGTCGCAGGAGGTGGTGAATTGCATGTTCAAATTTGCTTAGAGAAACTCAGAGAATTCGCAGGAGGCAATGCAGAAATAGTCAGCTCTCCTCCGAGGGTTCAGTTTAGGGAATCAGTTAATGCAGTAAGTACCTAGATTTGTCTATCTAGAACGGCAAACTCTCTCAATCGTCTCTTCGGTACTTGCTAACCTCTTGGTGAGGAACTTTCGAACGCACTTTCAGATAATGTTTTCGATATTCATCAATCTGAAAGTCTCAGTACAGCTTCACAACTGGTGGAGACATTCAACTGGGACAGAGAAGAAGCAAAAAGATTATGGTGCTTTGGCCCTCTTGACGGATCAGCCCCCTCCAATGCATTTGTTAATCTGACTTAAGCAGTCCAAAATCTCCAGGCTATCAAGCCTTCCATCGTCACAGCCTTCCATTGGAGTGCAAAAGAAGGCCTTCTATGTGATGAACCACTTCACGGTGTGCGATTCAACCTCACAGATGCAGCAGTCCACACAGATCCAGCACACTATCGCAGCAACTAAATCACTCCAGCAGCTCGTAGGCTCTTCAGAGCATGCTAGTACATAAGTGAGCCTACAATTCTAGAGCCTGTATTCTTAGCTTAAATAAGAGTTCCACATCAAGTAGTTGGTAATGTCTACACTCTTCTTTCTAAGAGAAGAGGTGTGATTTTCGCAGAAGAGCAAGATGATACCGTTACACTCATAGAAGCTTATCTCCCTGTCACAGAAAGTTTCTCCTTCGATTAAGCTCTGAAATAAGCAACCTAAGGAAGAGCTTTCCCTTCGCTTTCCTTCGATCACTGGTAAGCTGTTTCGGGCTCTCCTCTTGATCCAGACACCTCCGCAGGCAAAATCGTTGCAGAAGTCAGAGCTCGTAAAGGTCTTGCTTTGAAATTGCCTCCTCTTTCAAATTACCTTGACAAATTATGAAGTCATTTTTATTTAATCCTAGCTACTTAATATCTTTTTATGTTTGTATAATTTAACCTAATATTATTAATATTTCCAATATTTTATTCTCCATTTTAAAAATAAAAGGTATTTTCTTATGTTTGTATTAATAGTAAACAACTAACACTAAAAACATAAATGAGGAGTTTGGTAGTACTCTTGTTTAGTAATATTACCCCTTTTGTGGTATTTATTTTTTACAACTCAAGCAAACTCTCTTAAACACACAAGCAAGCACTTACAAATATTTGAAAAAAAGAAAAAGAAAACAAGAATTTTTTTAAATCACACAATTAATTTCAATTGTTGGCGTAATTATCTGTTACTTATGCAAATCTTTTATAATCATGATAATCTCATATTGTTACATTATAAAACTGAAAGTCTCCATAATTTTGTTTCTTAAAAGTGTTGATCTGGTTACGAACCTATCTGAGCCTTTCTGATGAATGAGTAATTTGAATAAGATATTTTTTGTTTTGTTAAAAGTTATTCATGTATATTGGGTAATCATCCTCTTGAATTGAGCTGTTCAAGTGCGAAACTGAACCGCTCTTCAATATCCTTAAAGAAAATAATGAATTGCTGCCAGAATTTAGGAGGAGCACGACCTCCATTAATATAATGGCAGAAGTAAAAAAATGAGAAGTTTTTGTCATTGAACTTCAAAGCATTATTAAAAGTTCTTATTTTGAAGAAGCCATTTCGGAGGTAGAACTATTCACCTGAGGAGTTATACTCGAACATCCTCAGAGATATGTATCTCACACGTTTTCTTTGAAGAGCTTCTTCCTTGACTTTATCTAATAATCTTGATCCTATTTTAAAGCTACGGAGCTCGTTTATCACTCCAATACTGTTGACATAAATAGTAGATGTTTTCTCACTTAAAACTTCAATGTAAGGGAACAAATCTTCAAGTTCGGAAGATTTCTCTTGAAACACTACAACACCAACAATAAACTGACCTTATTTCACTTGAGAAAGATCAAGGGAAGCAACAAAAACCTCCAGTTCTCCTGAACAAATATTTTTCCATAAAATATCATCTTATCTGGTTTGTGGAAACCATTCCTTAAACAAAATCTTGATTTGTTCTATTTCTTTGTTTTATTCTCTGTTCAGTTAGCGGATGCAGATATCCTTACTTAGCTTTAAGTCTTCTTGAAAACTATTAGTCTTAAGAATCGCATGGACATCAGCGAAATAGTTGAAATTATTTGTGCTGCCAGGAGGGAAAGATTCACTGATCCTACCATCAGATAAAACAATTTTTGATTTGCTTTCTGTCATCAAAATTTATGTGATGTATTGGGGAATGAATTTAATTTTTCAATAATTTAATCGTTGTGAGATGGATTTAAAGAGTTTCATGTAAAATACCCCCGCAATGTAATCGAAATAATAATTGGCATTTGATGATATCTAATTGATTTGCAAGATATGCATTATTTGGAGTAAAACAAAATTTGAAATAAGTGTAAACGTATCGAATTTATAAATGATTATTTCTTGAAAGCAAACATATTTAAACTCCACTTGCACTTAGTCCAAAAGTGTTTGCTATTTGACATTTATTAATATCTTTTTTTAGTTGCATTCGGTACAGGTGATAATAGAAGTGTTGAAAAACTGAAAAGAATTTTCTAGAGTCTTCTCTGTTCATCTCTAAATTCGCTACTGTATCTCAGCTAATATTCAGAATGATTTTTCACAATATTAACTTATTTCTTCTAAGTTTTTAGACTGTTGTGAGAAAAAATTGTTTTTTTTTTCAATATTTTTTCTAGCTTGTTTCTTCATGTTGAGTAATATCTGATCATTTCTTAATAATTTCCTTTAGACTGCTTTCTTTAAAGGCGATTGTTTCTTCCCCCCATTTATTTTTTTAGATGTTTTACCTCAAAAGAAGATTTCATTTTCTTTCTTAATTACTTGTTTGTCTTTGTTTTTTCTTTACAAAGCATTCTTTTTAATCTTAAGAGTGTTGTTACTAAGCTGGTCTTTTGAATATTTTATTTATCATTTGAATATTACAGATGTGATGAAATTTAATAATATAGGGGGGGGGGGAGGGAGCTTTTATCTATTGTAGGTTAGTTAGTTTTGAAAGACATTTTCAAAATTTTGTGATATTTTTCAAGGGTGGGAGTTAAGATAAATGATGAATTTATGGAGAATGATTATTTTTATGGATCCTTGTGCAAAATAATTTGAAAGGAAGTTTTACCACTCTTTTTATGGAAAGAGTACAGGAATTAATAATCGAAATCAGATGCTTATATTTTAGTTGGTGTAGCAGATATTAACAGCCGGAATTAATAATTTTGGGAAGGAGTTAGTTTCTTGTTTGAAAGTATTAAATCTTACCATTATTGTTCTATTTGTTATATTTGGAACTATGGTCTGTTTTTTAGAAATATCATGTAAACAGACATCAATTTTAATTATTTTTATCAAACATTGGCATTAGATTCTTCTTTATCTTTTTGAAACCTGTAATAAAAAAGTAATATTTATTTTTTAAACAAAAATGCTTTTTCGATTACAAACTGAAAAAAAAATTTAATTTTCTCCTCACAAAAGATTCACTAAAATGCATCATAAAATCACTAAAAGGCATCATAAAAACACTTTAAAAAAAAAGTAAAGTATCTTCTTAGTTTATCTCTCTCTCTCGCGTATAAAAATTAATTTGTTTTTACTATTATCTTTTTCTTCTTTTCTTCATTCTTCTCTCAAACCTAGTTAGTCTAGATTGTTTAATCTTACTATTTTGAAAATAATCAGTTGGTTTTGAAATCAAACATAATTTGAAGATGCAGATTAATTGTTTTCAAAAGGGAAGTCAAACTGAATTAATTAAAAACAAAATATTTATACATCTTTTTTTTCTTGAAATAATCACACCCACATGGTTTATTATCTTTGTGTAAACAGAAATATCTATTTCAAGTTATTGAGAAAGTCATCAG
>Ga0302286_10003254_pt1 | contig 10992 bp, 14 predicted proteins | sample III_Fen_E2_3_FD_198765 | JGI IMG/M metagenome (GOLD analysis project Ga0302286, IMG submission 198765) | Peat permafrost microbial communities from Stordalen Mire near Abisko, Sweden - III_Fen_E2_3 | ecosystem: Environmental > Terrestrial > Soil > Wetlands > Permafrost | place: Sweden: Abisko...
GAAAGTGGTGATGTACTTTGTATATGGGCGTTTGATTCAAAAGACCCTTTCCGGTATCATCCCTTTGAATTTGGTAAGGAGTTTGAGCCGGTAACGTAGGAAGCTACACGCAGGGGCGGATTGCGGGCGATTTCCTGTCCGACAGGACAAGGAAATCGAGCGGAGAGCCGCCGCCCGAATAACCACCGCTGCCGCACTTGACGGGTAGCTGAAGTTAGCAGTTCGGTTTTTGAGTCCGCTAACAAAATGCAAGATATTGAAATTAAGCAATAAGTATCGCATAAACTGTCAAACAAATTATGGAAAGTATCAATGAAACGTAACCTATTTTTTCGCATATCTCATAAATTCCGGGTGGTTCTCCAACAACTATTGGTTGGTAATTCTCATCGCGGATTTGCAATAGTATCTGTTTACTCCATTTTATCGCTACGGTCCGACGAACAACTACTTGCTCAAATAATCCAATGGATAGAAAAAGGATACCGAGTGACAATAGTCCAAGAGCAAGAGCAAACGAAATTCGAGTGCAGTTGTCCGATGCGGGTGTCTTGTGAAGTGAAACTAATATGCCCAAAAGTCCAGATGCCATTAAAAGAATCTGTCTTATGAAACCGAATCTTGCCTCGTCACGCTTGTCTTGTAGTTTAGCAAAAGTGTCTAATGATGAATTTAAACTCATAAAATTCGTTTTTTGTGTCAAAATGCACGGACGCCATAAACTGACTGCTAACGATGGTGCTATGCGTTCGGTTTTGCTTGCAGAAACTATCAATTAAGCGCGAAACTATTTGCAAAACTGACGTATAGCACGTGTTATCGGCTGCCTTTTATTAATCGAATTAATTATTAACAATTTAAAAAATAAACAAAATGAGACAAGAATTTGAAATGACACAGGAAGAAATGGACAACATTATCGCTATTAATAAAGACGGTGGAGACCCTGTAATGTTTTTAAGTGGTGGAATGCCAATGGGAAGCTCTTTGCAAGAAAAAATAAACCAGTATTGGGAAATTTTGGGCAACAAATATGGATTTAAACCTATCGGAATTGAAGGTAGCTCTAGAGGAAAATTATTTTTCCTTGCCGAACCTATTCCGGTTGTAATTCCAAAAACACGTGAAGAAATTGAAGAAGAAAAGTATGATACTTTGCAGAAAATAGTTGACCAGTTAGAATTTTGTAATTATCAAACTGAAGATGGATTACATAGTTTAAAAGATAATTCTGCATTTATCGTGCTAAAGAAACGTGCGGCTCGTTAAGGTTGCCGATAACGGTTCGGCGGTATGGTTATGTGTGCCTACCTACTGCCTGTCAATTTACAACTAATAAAGCAATGCCTGTATTGACAAAGGCATATAAGTACGGTGGAATTGTAGGCGTTGCTACCTTCACCGGATCGGTAACTGAATCAACTTCTGGTTGGTTTGTAGGCAAGTATGCCTTTACGATAGAAGGAGCGAAGGAAATACCATTTGTTCCCTGCAAAGGGTCTTTGGGTTTCTTCATTCCAACTTTAAAATTAAGTACTACAAAAGAATTGGAAAAATGAAAAAGTTAGGTACATTTGAACTCCAAATACTTCTTACTGTACCATTTTTCTTAGAGAATGCCTTCGGTTATGCTTCCGAAGGCATTTCTTTTTTCATTCAATGTAGCTATATTTGTTTATATAAATAATAATAACTACTTTTAAACTATGATTTTTACAGGATATTACCACAGGATGAAGGAGTATAAGGAAGCAGGTTGTATTACCTGTTCCATTTCACAGGGTCGATATAAGTACGGTGAAGTTGATATTGATCTTGAATGTTTCAAGCCAAGTTGGAAGATGGTGAAGGAAGACTACAACGAAGCAGAATACAGGAACTTTTGCTTAAAAGGTCTTGATGCAAAGCAGATTGTAAGAAGTCTGATAAATAGGTTTGGAAACAAAAATTTTGTGTTACTTTGCTACGAAGCCAATCCGTTAGAATGTCACAGGTCGTTTGTAGGAAAATGGTTTAGGGAAAATGGAATAGAATGTTCGGAATACGTCTTGGCAAGTAAGCCAGTTGTTGAGCCGAAAAAGGTAGTTCCACCTGTTTCTAAGAAAGGCATTCAGTTTAGGTTGTTTTAGTCAAATCCGGTTTTAGCTCAGTTGGTCAGAGTACCCTACACTTTATAGGGGGGTCGGGGGTTCAAATCCTTCAAGCCGGACTTTATATATTTCAACTATGATAAAGCAAGTAACAGGAGCATTTTTTTTAGGCACACTTGTTCAGAGCGAACAGAAATTTGTCAAGAAAATCTTACTTAACGCCAAGGCCAACGGATATACAAGATTCATCGAACCTTGTTCCGGTGCATTCGCACTGGCACATTTGGCAGTACAATCCGGTTTCAAACAGGAAGATATTGAAACCAGTGACGTAACCCTTTTCAGTAGTTTGTACGGATATGGAATTACCAAGAAACCATTGGACGAACTACAAATCACAGCAACCGGTTTTACAGCAGAAGAACTTCAGGATCATGCAACAGCAATGTATGCTTTGATGTACCTGAAGACAAGTGCCATGTCCGGCAGTGATTACATCTATGCCTTACTTCGGGATATGCAAGAAAGAAGGGAATTTCACATTCAAACTATCAACGATCAGTTGGAACGTGCCAGAACATTACTGCAAGGCATGAATTACAGGCCGTTAGATATGTATGATCATCTGAAAGAGTGTTTAGATGACGAAAAGGCAATTGTAGTAATTAACCCACCAACGTACAAAGCCGGTTTTGAAAAATGGTACGACACCAAAGGACACGTAACTTGGAAAGAACCTGAATATGGAATCTTTGATCCGGTTACCGGCCTGACAGAATTGATGCTTGAAACTTGTGCCAACAGTAAGGCATTGGTAATCTGTTATGAAGAAAACAGTGTTGGAGCAACAGCCGGTTACCCTGTATTCGCCAGATACGGTGTACGCAAGGGAATCAATGTTTATTTGACTACAAACAATCCAGAACTTTGTGTCCGGCTATCTGAAGGCAAGCACATTGACAGAGGAAATGAAACAGAATTGAAACCGATGAAATGTTCAATCCTTCCCTCAACCCACGTAGTCAATGAAAAAAGCAAGTTTGAGTTCATGGAAATCGAAGCGAAACACGCTCAGTACTACCGTAGCATTTGGACTCACAACTTTGTTGGATCAAGAGGACAGTTCAACATTGGAATCTTCATTGACGGTTTCATTGCCGGTGTATTTGGGTTCAATCTCACAATGGCAGCAACCCTTCTGGACAACGCTTTGATCATGTACGGTGTGACTCCTAAACATGAAACACTCAGGCTGAACCGGCTATTGACCATGTTGGCAGTGAATATGGAAACGCTTGGATCGGTAGTCAAAGATTACAACCTCAAACACGTTAAGGGTGTCCAGACAACTCAAATGACTAAGTACCCTGAATCCAAGGAAATGAGAGGACTGATGAAACTCGTTGCCAAGGACAAAGGCAAGTTAGGATATAAACTGACTTACTTCAGTGAAATCAAAGTAAGAACCAAACAGCAAACACTAATCGAATTTCTAAAAAGAGAAGCAACATGGTTGAAGGAACGAAGCAAAGAGAAATCCCTGAATGGATAGAAACGATTGCAGACCTTGGCGAAGGCATCATAGTAGCAAGGGTAGCAATTGAAAACATCAGGGAACAGGACGTAAATGCACAGGTAATGCCACCGGAAATGTTCAGACAATTGACGGAAAACATTGGCAAAAGACAGGCACTCGAAAGTTTGCCTTTTTGTGCGTTAACCGACAAGGTTGAAATGGTATCAGGTCACCACAGACTGAGGGCAGCAAAGGAAGCCGGTTTAAAAACAATCATAATCCTTTTAGATGTTTCCGGCCTGACAAGATCACAGATCGTTGCCAAGCAAATTGCACACAACGCAATCAACGGATTCAGTGACAAGTCAACCCTCATGGAACTTGCCAAGATGATCACAGATGTAGATGATATGATTGAATCCTACATTGGCAAAGACCTTTTGAAAGAGCAGCTTGAAACGCTTGACAAACTGATTTCACCAAGTATGCTATGTGAATGGAAAGAAATTGGTTTCATGTGGTTGCCTCACCAAATCAAAGACCTTGATAAACTGGTCAATTTGTGCAAATCCAAGGCTTTCTTGGGAGCATCGCCTATCGAAGAATACAATACCTTCCTTGAAACCTTAATGAAGTACCAGAAGTTTTCTAACATCAAGAATATTGGATCGGCTGTACACGCTATGATTGACAATGCAATCAAGGTAATGGATGAACAGGGATTTGAAGAAAACATTGAATGGAAACCAATTTCCAGTATTACCGGATCGGCAGCAATGCCAAAGAAAACCATTGACACCCTGAAGGAAGCATTCAAGAAAATGGAAGACACCGGACAGATTGAAAAAGGCAAAGCATGGCAAGGACTGGAACTTCTTGCTAATAAATATCTTGGTAAAAACTAAAAAACTAACAAAATGAAAAAGCCAGTAGGTCACTATGAAATTGAAGACTCCAAAGACGGACAGTTCTTCTTCAACCTTATTTCCTCAAACGGAAATGTCTTGGCAACGTCAGAAACAGAAAAGACAAAGCAATCAATCAAGAAAGCAATTCGTTCAACCAGATGGAATGCTTTTTGGGGTGGAGTAATTGACAAAACAAAATCCAAGAAATCATGAAATCACCTGACGATTGGAGCAACATATTTTTCAACCTTGACGGTGAAGAAATGACGTTCCCAAACTTGGTTGAAGCTGTTCAGAAAGAGGCAAGGGATGAGGCGGTTGATGATTGTACACAGTTTACAGGAATTGACCTTAAACACCTGAAATATGAACAAGTTAAACGCATGGGTTGATTGCTATGTACCCTTATTCATCACGTTCCTTGTAATCCTTGGAACAGTAATCTTGGCTATAAGTGCCATAAAAGAGTTAAGAACTGCACCAACGCAGAGAGAAAGAATCAAAATGATCCGAATTAAACGAAAACATCATGTCAAAAGGCAGACCATCAAAATATACAGAAGACTTTCCTATCCTTGCTGAAGGCTACGCTAGGGAAGGCTTAAACGATAAGGAAATCGCTGCAAAGCTAGGAATATCAATTGCTCAGTACTACGTTTATCAAAATGACAATCCAGACTTTTCAGAGTCAATTAAAAGGGGGAAAGCACCGGTTGACACTATGGTAGAAAATGCCTTACTCAAAAGGGCGTTAGGATATGACTATACTGAGCAAACGACTGAAATCAAGATGGATGCGAAAGGCATACCTCAACCTGCAATGGTTAAGAATACTGTCAAGCACGTAGCCGGTGACATTGGTGCAATGGCCTTCTGGTTGAAGAACCGGAAACCTGCCGAATGGAAAGACAAGCATGAAATGGCGATTGATGTAAACAAGATACCGGTGATCAGAATCGGGTATGAATCAGATGATGAAAAGGAATAAACATTATTGTCTGGCTGTCAATTAGTTGTTGAAATATCAACTTACAATCGTTTGTCTTCGTCCGGCAAGCGATTTTGTATTTGAAAGAAAAAGACCAGAATAAGTAACAAATTGAAAGCATGGCAAAGCAACCTGAACTGAACATTTCACTGAATCCGAAACTATTCAACAACATTTACTGGCATCTGGAAGAAGCCTTTGATGATTTGAACATTCGGTACATCTGGTGTTATGGTGGTTCGTCAGCATCGAAAACTTATTCAGTCGTACAGTTGATAGTCAAGAAAATGTTATCCTTATCCAAGGAGAATACGCTTGTTTTAAGAAAGTTCCACGTTGATATAAAAGACTCAATTTACTCAGACTTCAAAACTATCATCGGAGATTGGGGTTTGACTGAATACTTCTTAATTCAGACCGATTTTATTCTATGCAAGTTGACCGGCTCATTTGTCCGGTTTAGAGGCTTGGATGATTCGGAAAAGGTAAAAGGTATCACTGGATTCAGAAGGGTGATCCTTGAAGAAATCAGTCAGTTTGACGAACAGGACTTGAAACAAATCAAGAAACGTTTGAGAGGTCGTGCCGGACAGCAGATTATAGGCATCTTCAACCCTATCAGTGAAGAACACTGGATTAAGACCAATGTATTTGATCAGGAAGTACTCACTGAAATTCCTACTGAAGACATGGAAGGCAAGTGGATCAATGAAAACGGCAACACTGTAATCATGCAAACGAATTACTTGTACAACGTATTCATTGTAGGCCGTTGGAAAGACGGTAAGCAAGTAGGTGGTTTTATAGATCAGCACGTAATTGAAGACTTTGAAAAAGACAAGCTGACTGACAATGCCTACTATCAGGTTTACGGCCTTGGTAATTGGGGTAAGATAAGAACAGGCGGTGAGTTCTGGAAAGACTTTGATGTGAACCGGCATCTTACGAATATCGGCTATGATCCAGAACTTCCAATCTTCATGTCTTGGGATGAAAACGTCAATCCTTACTTAACCTGTTTGCTGTGGCAGATACCAACCATTGATAAAAAGAAGACAGCTATCCAGATTGATGAAATATGCTTGCCAGACCCTAAGAACAGAAGGCATCATGTCTGCAATGAATTTATGGCACGTTATCCATTAGTCAAAGGTTTGTATGTCGGTGGTGACCGGACTTCAATGAAGGAAGACACTGCCAAGGAAAAGGGTGAAAACTTCTTCACTGATATTCTGAAATACTTGCATGGATATAGGCCAACGCTAAGAATCCAATCTTCCAACCCTTCAGTTGTTCAATCGGCAGGTTTTATCAACTCATGCTTTGCCGGAAGGGTTGACATTCCAATCTTAATCAATGAGAAGTGCCGGAAAAGCATTTACGATTATCAATATGCCTTGGAAGACTCTGACGGAACACTGAAGAAGTCACACAAGACCAATAAACTAACGAAAGTGACGTATGAAGAATTTGGACACGCCTCAGATGCAATGCGATATTTCATGACGGTGGCCTTTGCCAATGACTACAACATTTACCTTAGAGGCGCAAGAAATTCATTACCGATTATTGGAAAGAATGTGTCAAGGAATGCTTACTAAAAAATATATCACAGTTCCGGTTTGTATTTACAGAATAATTTTATATTTACGAAGTAATTGTCCGAAAATTTAATCATTAAATCAATACGTTATGAAAGAAAAAGGAAATGCTCAGAGTTTTGCAGGTGCTAATGTTATTCGTGGTGGACAGAATAACGAAGCCGGTAATGTACATGGAAGATACGATGTGAAATGCTATGACAAAGATGGAAACCTGAAATGGGAAGACACCATTGAAAATATCATCACTGATCTTGGTGCAAATCAGTTGTTAGATTCAGCATTTGGTGCAGGGCCAATTGCAGGCCCATTTTTAGGCTTGATTAGTTCTGTTGGATATACTGGTATTCCGGTTGCAGCAGATACCATGCTTTCTCATGCTTCTGGTGGTCACGTATGGAACGAAGCCGGTAACGGAGTGAACTATCCTGTATGGACAACACCGGCTGCAAATGCAAGGGCAACCATTGCTTTCTCAGCAGCAGCAGCAAGGGCAAAGGCTTTGTCAGCAGTTGCAGCATTTACCATTGGAGCAACCGGTGGAACTGTTAAGGGTTGTTTCATTGTCTTCGGAACAGGAGCAGTAGCAACGAATAACAATACTGGCGGTGTACTTTATTCTGCCGGTGTATTCTCAGGTGGTGACAAAGTGTTGCAAACATCTGACGTATTGCAGGTAAGTTACTCAACCTCAATTTAAAAAATATGTACATTTTAGCAGCAGCCGATACGTTGGCTGGAATTGCAGATGTTGCATCTAAAATAACGTGTACTATATTTGGTATGGAACTGAATGCAGGTGTTGAAGTGTACAAAGTTCTTGATCAAAGGCAGCTTGCTTCATCGGCTGCAACCATTTATACCGTACCGGCAAGCACTCAGGCGTTCATACGAACAATATCAGTAATAAATACAGATGTTGCAGCTTCACACACCTTCCAATTGTTCAGGGGTGGAACGGCTGCGGTGAACGCAATTACTCCTATCTTCAACCTTCCGGCAGGTGGATCAGCAATTTATGAAGACGGTGTTGGTTGGTCTGTATCTTCAATAGCAGTTGGAACGACTCTTGTGAATGACATACACACTGGATATTCAGACTATGCAGCAATCGCAAATCCGGCTCTACCGGCTGTCGATACCATGAGAGTATATGCAAGGAAAACTGCCGGAAGAATGTTATTGAAGTGGATGCCACCAAGCGGATTAGACACACCTGTTCAACCGGCTTTATTTGGAAACAATGTTTTGTTGTATATGCCAAACACAGGAACAACAGGGGGTATTAATATTGGAACACCTTGGGCGGTTGGAACGACCATTGGACACCCTCAGCCTACTGCCGGAATGTACAACCAAATGAAGCGAACGACTTCAACAAATGTTATTACTACTGCGAATCAGATACTTGGTGTTTCAAGTATTGTCGCAACGGCTGCATCATTCTGGCGTGGAAACTCTGTCGGTCTTGGTGGTTTCTTTTTCTTTGCACGATTTGGCATTGAAACACTAACTGCCGGTTCTCCATTGGCTACAAGATTATTTGTAGGACTTCATTCTGGAACGACAAGTATTCTTGCCTCAGATACGATACCTGCAATTAGTGCGATTGGTTTATGGCACGACACAACCGATGGTGCAGGTGTTATCAATCTATTGACAAAGGACGGATCAACAGGGGTGAAAAATGCACTGACAGGTTCACCGGTTACACCTTATGCAACTGGACAGGCGTATGACTTCTATATGTTCTGCAAACCGAACGACTCAGTTATTTATTACAGACTGGATGATTTATTAACCGGCAACACGCTTGTTGATAGTTCAATCTCAACAACACTTCCAAACAACGGTGTATTTATGGGTGCAGTTGTTGGAATGAGTAATGGAACAGCAAATGCGGTTGCTTCAACAGTTGCTATTGGCGTAAACAGGGTTTATGTAGAATCTGACCATTAACATTTCTTATGGCAAGGTTAAACGCTAGGTGGGATAACTTTAGCAAGCGTGGTCAAGTTTGGGATCACTTTTGGATGGACACTTCTTCAACAGAAATTGTTGTTGAGGTGTCTAATGCCGTTGATACACAGTCTGCAATATCCATACTGTCAGCAGCAACCATAGAAACCGGAAATGCTACTGATTTGAACAGTGCCGTTTCCTTAATCTCTGACAATGTTGTTGAGTCTGGAACAATCGTTTCTACTCAGGACGGTGTTGTTGTTAAACTTTCAACCATAGCAGAAACCGGTTCGGTAGTTGATACTGAATCTGCAACCCAAATATCAAAGGCGATTGTTACGGAGTCTGGAACAGGCATTGACACAGAAGACGGTATTGTTATTCGATCATCGGCTATTGTTGAGAGTGGAAATATTACAGACCTTGAATCAGCAAGTCAAATATCCAAGGCAACAGAACTGGAAAGCGGAAATGCAACAGATAGTTCCAATGCAATCATTTATCAATCTGCCAGTGATAATGAAACCGGATCGGCAAGTGATCTTCAGTCAGCCAAGCAAATCTCAAATGGATCGGTTAACGAATCTGGAAATGTCACCGATAGTTCTTCTTCAACCGTAATTGCTGCCGGTGAAATCATTGAAACAGGAAGTGCCACAGATCAGGAATCAGCTACACAAATTGCAAATGCCAGTGCAAACGAAACGGCAACCGGCCTTGATCAACAGTCTGCAACACAGATAGCAGTATCAAGTATCTCTGAAGACGGTTCTGTATCTGACAATGAAAGTGCGGTACAGACTTCAAATGCAATAGTATCTGAAAGTGCAAACGCCATTGAATTGTCCGATGCAACCATTATTGCCGGTACTGTCACTGTCAGTGCAGACATAGAAGAACATGGATCGGCTGTAGATGAAATCAACTCAACTTCCATATCGAAATCAAGCATTGTTGAAACAGGATCGGTTGTTGACACAACGACAGCAGAAAAGTTATCCAATTCAGCTATTGAAGAACATGGAACGGCATCTGAAGTAAGTAGTTCAACCGTAATTTCAAAATCAACCATAACCGAAACAGGTCTTGGCAATGACATTCAGGCTGCAAAGAAAACAACCGGATCAATCATTAACGAACAGGGAACAGCCGGTGACGTTGCTCAGTGTATTGTTTCTAAAACGACTGGAATCAATGAAAGCGGTGACATTGTTGATCTTTGTGATGCGATCATTATTCGGTCTGCCATTATCGCTGAAGTTGGAACAGCCAGTGACGTAATTGCAGCCGGTCTTATTTCTTACGCAACCATTGTAGAACACAGTAATGTAATTGAAACGATAGTTGGATCAGGAATATGCCAAGCAGTGATTGATGAAAGCAGTAATGCAGTTGATCTTATCAATGGTTTTAGGAGAGTACAATACCTGCAACCAGTCCAGAACATCAAATCATCCCTTCGTGAAACGGTAATCACTGGAACAAGCAACCAGTTGGACGTTAACCTGAAGGGAAGTACTCAATCAATCAAATTGTCAGGATTGGTTTCTGAAATAGAATTGGAAGGAAAAATAACCAAATAAAACTAAAGTCATGGGATTAGGTGATATAACAATTAAGAGAGGTCGAACCGGTGAAATCATTGTCAATGTTACAGGCATTCCAGACTGGCGTGACCTTGCTGCAAAGTTCTATGCTACGAATAAGTACGGCAATACTCCGATGATTGAAATCCTTGGTGTAATTACACCGGAAAGCAATTCAATTAAGTTCATTATTGGATCGCTCCAAACGGCAAGTCTTCTTGCAAGTCAATTACTTTATGAAGTTGTCGTTTATTCTGATGATAGTGCCTTTGTAAAGACAGTAAAGTCAGGAACGTTGGCAATCGAAGAAGTGATAAAAGTAAATCCGAACGAATGATAGA
>Ga0302286_10003255_pt1 | contig 10992 bp, 12 predicted proteins | sample III_Fen_E2_3_FD_198765 | JGI IMG/M metagenome (GOLD analysis project Ga0302286, IMG submission 198765) | Peat permafrost microbial communities from Stordalen Mire near Abisko, Sweden - III_Fen_E2_3 | ecosystem: Environmental > Terrestrial > Soil > Wetlands > Permafrost | place: Sweden: Abisko...
TCGAAGTTAACGAGTAACTCACATGATTCGTCAACAATAATGCGTAAATCATCTTCTGGTAGACCGTAAAGCCCTGCGTAGCCTTGTGCGGCACCGGTTAATGTCTGGACTTGTTCGGCACTTGCAAGCTTAAGCCATTCAACATCGGCCACCACTTTTAATTTATCTTCGTTGATCTTGTAGTCACTACGTACGATCGCAAGTAGCAATCCGCTGCTACTATCATAAAACATGGCTTTTGTGCTTGATGTTACGGGAATGCCCAATCGTTCAATAAGTGCATTAACACCGACAACACTAACGTCCTCAATGAATGATAGCTCCTTGAGTTCAGTCGACTGCTCGACAGGCGCAGATTTTACAGGAGCAATTTCGGCATTAAATGCTTGCTGACTACTTGGAACTACAAAAATATAATCCTCACCCGCATCGCAAATCGTCTGAAATTCGTGACTAAATTTTGTAAAAGCGCCTCCACTTGCAAATGTGATGTAGGTTTCATCCCCAAATCCAAGTCTCTTAAATACACGGCTATAGGCGTCCATTGCCGACTGATAAAAATGTTCGTGAGCCCCGGCATCAATTGAGCAACTATACATGTCGTTCATGATAAATTCACGGCCACGCATGATACCGCTTTTAGCTCTGACTTCGTTACGAAGTTTGGTTTGAAATTGATGTACATAAATAGGTAGATCTCTGTAGCTTGAAACATACTGTTTAAGCATCTCAATGATTGGCTCCTCATGACTCCAAGCCAAGCCAACTTCCGTACCATCTCGCAGGTGTGACTTAAACCAAATATCGACAATCCGCTCGTCCCATCTGCCAGTTGCCTCCCAGGTTTCACGTCGCTGCAAACTGCTCATAATCAGCTCTTGTCCACCAATTGCGGCCATCTCTTCTCGAACAATTTGTTTGATATTCTCAAGCACCCGAAGGCCTAACGGTGTATAAGCATAAACCCCAGCCATAACTTTATATGAGTACCCCGCCCTAATGAGCAGCTGCGCATTCTTGGCAACTTCATCAGCAGGTGCAGTTTTGGACGTTTTGGTAAAAAGTTGTGATGCACGCATGTGTAGCTCCCAGTTATTAACTGAGCGTATTATACAGGGTTACGCCGTAACTCGATATATACCCGACCAACAATTAGCTCACGAAGATGTACAAGAAGCTAAATGCGAGCAGGTTTTTCAACGCATGCATGATCATCGTCGGTATGATGCTTCCCGTTCGCTCACGTACATAACACATCACCATAGAGAGCACGAACGTATCGATAGCGGCTACCCAAAGCAGAGGTGCGCTACTGCCAAATTGTAAGTGACCAAGTGCAAAGAGAACACTCGTAATGAGAGCTGAGACGATAAACGGCAGCTTAGTACGTAAACCCGCAAACATAAAACCCCTAAATATTGTTTCCTCCATAATTGGCGGCAACAATACTAGCGTTATGAAGACTAAAACCAGCTCACGGATACCATGCGGAGATGCAATCCCTAGGTCTTGCTGTTGCTCGAGGTTGATCGCCGGTACTAAGGTTTTAACAACTGAAATGACAACAACGTAGATCGCCAGGTACACAAACACTGCCGCAACAGCAATACCAACATGCTTCCAGCGTGGTGAGATGACACCTAACGAGCGCCAACTGCTGCGGCTTTTTGATACGTATAGCGCGATCACACCAACAGCAATGATGGCAGTGGCGAATGAGTAAATAAATGCTCCCCAAGCTGTGGAATACCAATCATTTATCGTCGATGTATGCATGCCAGACGCAGTTAATGCAAAGCTAACCAACAGTGCCGCAATCGTTGAGCCTCCGATAAAAGCCAAACCGAGTGAGTACACAATACCCACAACTGGTCCCCATGTGGGCTTGTCAGTTATATCAAGTGGCGAGTTCGTTTTTCTATGCTCAGTTGGGTCAATTGGCTGTACAACTTTGGTGGCCTTACTATCTATTGCCGGGTTTTCATTAGTTTGTTTCAATTGGATTTTCCTCCCAATCTCCATCCCCAACAAAACTGTTGCCGGTTAGGTTAGAAGAATCGTTTAACATCGACAATCGTTATGAGGACGATAAGACCGATAAGCACCGAAAAACCGATGCTGTAAACCAGCCCTTCAACTTTCTCGGTAAGTGGTTTTTTGAGCAATCGCGCGATCAGCATGACGAATAAACGCCCACCGTCTAGTGCCGGTATAGGTAATACGTTCATGATGGCAAGCGTCAGCGATATGAGTCCAATAATCATGAGTACAAACCCAAGCCCAAGTATTGAGCCACTCTTTAGCGTAAAGAAGATTGCGACAGGGCCCCCAACTTGACTGCCCGCCTCTGTTTGTGCGCTTTGACGTGCTGCAGTGTTACCTGTCAAAGCACCAGCAATGATGCCTCCCAAACCTTGCAGCGCCTGGCCCAAACCTTGAAATGTCATCTTAGTAAATTGCGCTGTCAAACCGACTGCAACTACAGGTGCTGACCACGTTGATCGCTGCGTAATCTCTTCGAGGGGCGAAACACCCAAGTATCCTTTCGGGTTATTGGTTTTTTTACTAGCCGCGACAACTTCATTAGTTAGTAGTGTCGTCTGGGTGCTATTAGTAGCGTTGCCACGTTCATAGACAATCGTGACTTTTTGGCCTGCCAGTTTAGAGGTTATATCCTTAAGTGCTGTCTTCCCCAACGTAATCGGCTTCATGTTCTCACCTGTAATCGTCAGGAGTTTATCTTGCTGCAGCAGTCCAGCTTTATCGGCAGGCGATTTCTGCTCAACGTATGAGACAAATGTGACTTGCTTGACTATTTTTGTATCACTCGCGACCGTAAACTGGTTATCAATAATCTTCGGCATGCCAACCAATGCAAGTACCGTGAATAATGCTAGTGCGGTGACAAGGTTGACTGCGACACCTGCCAACATAATCTTGGTTTTAACCCAAGTAGTCGCCGAGCCAAAGCTCCCTGGACGTTTATCGGCATCATACTCACCTTTGAGCTTCACGAACCCGCCGAGTGGCAACAGATTGATCGTAAAATCCCAGCCAGCTTTCGTCTTGTGTCGCCACAATGCCGGCGGGAAAAATATCCCGAACTCTTCTACTTCTACGCCGTTACGCCTGGCAACCCAAAAATGGCCGAGTTCGTGCACAACGACCAAACCAATGAATAAAACTAACCCCAAAATAAGTAAAGCCATCTACCCCCCAAATCTTCGTTGACGTTGACTATATTCTAGCAGACATTCATCAAGTGACTCGACTGTAAAATCTGGCCACGGCTCGTCGCGAAAAATTAGCTCACTATATGCCGCACGCCAGAGCATAAAATTGCTGAGGCGTTGCTCACCACTTGTACGAACGATAAGATCGACTGGTGGTAAATCGGGGTAATCAATATATGATGCAATGAGTTTCTCGTCTATATCTTCTGGCTTCTCACCTGCTAGCACAATTCGCTGGACGGCTTCAGCAATCTCGCGGTGACCGCCATGGTTAAGGCACAGCGCCAACGTTCCTTTTGTGTTGTCTTTAGTCAGTTTTTCGGCCGCTTCAATATCTTTGACCAGCCCAGCATTCATATGTGTACGGCTGCCCAGCCACAGTACTCGTACGCCTTTTTTGTGCATGTCTTTGACTTCGTTTTTGACAACCCAATTAAGCAAGTTCATGAGGTAGTCAACTTCCTCCTTGTCACGGTTCCAGTTCTCTGTCGAAAATACGAAGGCAGAGACATATCCGACACCTCTATCAAAGGCAGCTTCGGCGATAGTTTTGAGGTTTTCGTAACCTTTCCTATGCCCCTCAAGTGTTGGCATACCTTGTGCCCTTGCCCAACGACGGTTACCATCAAGTATCAGCCCTACATGCGTGGGGACAGAGGTATCAAGCGACATTACTTTTCCTCAATTTAGCGGTGACGTGTGGAGCGAGGCTAATGTAAAAAAGTGATGCGTTACCCCAGGCGAATGGCACCCACAGCGGAATTCCCAATAGTTGTGGCAGCGCATATGACCACGCCCCGCCGTGAATGACGAGAATTTCACTGATGGCGCCTAGCACTGCACACGACAGATAATATTTCCAATATCTCCAACCCGAAAGTGATAGCAATCCGATTGCGATACATATCTCAAATATAGTAGCAACGTATGGATGCTGCCAAAAATATGCCGCAACAGTAAGCGTAAGAACGAATAGGAGTGCCTTAGTATACCTCTGAGGTACTTTCATCTAGACCTTCATGATCTCGGCTTCTTTAGCCTTGGTGGCGGCCTCAATGTCTGCCCGCGCTTTTTTGATAGCATCTTCAACTAGACCAACGAGTCGTTTATCTTCATCCTCGCTGATTATTTTATCTTTTTTAGCCTGGTCAAATGCATCAATCGCTTCATGGCGAACATTACGCAAAGCAATCATTGCATCTTCTTGTTTTACGCTGAGCTGCTTGACGATTTCTCTGCGACGTTCTTCATTGAGCGCAGGTACGGGGACACGGACTACACGACCATCGTCACTCGGGTTTAGGCCAAGGTTAGGGTTGTCCCGAATCGCGCTCGCTATTTTTTGCAAATTTGAGGGATCAAACGGCGTAATCTGTATCATCTGCGCCTCGGGTGCGGTCACGTTAGCGACGTGGCTTAGTATCATCGGTGCGCCATACACTTCGACCGTCACACTATCAAGCATGGCAGCATTCGCCCGCCCTGTTCGTAATGTCTTAAGCTGTTCGTGATAGTGCTCAATGGCACCTGTGAACTTTTGCTTTGCGTTATCAACAATTTGCTGTGGGTTCATCTGTAACGTGCTCCTCATATTCAAATACTGTTACTAGTATACAAGAAACGAAGTATTGCCGCTTCAGTTTTCAAAACTAATTGGTTGCAACTAAGCTACTTCGCCAAGCGCAATACGATTAAAACGACGCACCACTATGTTTTCGCCGAGACGTGCATTGTGGTTCTTGACGTACTCACCGACCGTTATATCGGGGTTTTTGATGAATGGCTGATCCATCAGGCATAACTCTGCAAAATATTTGCCGAGTTGCCCTTCGACAATCTTGTCTTTCATCTCTTCAGGCTTACCGTTCAAGCTATCACTGGCAAGCAGTTCTTGTTTCTTGGCTTCGCGTTCTTCTGCTGAGATATCCTCAGAGCTCACATACTGTGGGCTGCTTGCAGCGATGTGCATAGCAACATCCTTGACGAGCTCAGTAAATATTTCATTGCGCGCAACAAAATCAGTCTCACAGTTCACTTCGACGATAACGCCGATGCGACCATCGTGATTGTATGTGCCGACGAGGCCCTGGCGAGCTTCACGCTCACCACGCTTCTCGGCCTTGGTCATACCCTTTTTACGCATTTCCTTGAGAGCGGCATCAAAGTCGCCACTAGCAGCATCGAGAGCTTGCTTAGCGTCGGTCATGCCAACACCTGTCAACTCACGTAATCTCTTAATATCTTCAATTGAAATAGCCATATGTCTTCTCCTTCGTCGAAAGTTTCAATTATCAATTTGCAATTTTCAAAGATGCTTCATGTCTGCATGTATCAATTGGTATCTGTAACATATTACATCTTTGTTACATGCACAATGCTACACGGTAATCTTTTTATTCTTCGGTTTTGTCGGCTGGTTTTACTGTTTTTGCTTTGCCGGTTTCAACTGCTTCTTTGAAATAGTCAGCGACAAGCTGTAGTGCCTTGATAGCATCGTCATTGCATGGGATTGGATACTGGACAGTTGTAGGGTTGGAGTTGCTATCACAAAGGCCAACAACAGGAAGTTTAAGTTTGGTAGCTTCACGTACTGCGTTGACATCATCAACAATACCAAAGATTACGACTGCCCCTGGGCGAGCATTAAGCTCTTTGATGCCACCATAAAGTACGTTTAGGTGCTCAATCTCTTCTTGGAAACGCTGTACTTCAAGCTTGTTGTACTTGTTTGCCAATTCACCATTTGCCATCTTGGTCTCAAGATCGACAAGGTGTTTGATCTGTGCACCAACGGTATTCCAGTTGGTTAGCATGCCGCCGAGCCAACGCTCAGTGACATATGGCATACCAGTGTCTTCAGCAAGTTTTTTAACAATATCTTGCGCCTGGCTCTTGGTACCGACAAAAAGAATTTGCTTGTTTTTACTTGCAACGTCCTGCAAAAAGTCGAGTGCTTCACTCAGCTTTGCAGCTGTTTTGGTCAAGTCGATAATATGGCTGCCACCACGTTTGCTGTGGATATAAGGAGCCATTTTTGGGTGCCAACGTTCGGTTTTGTGGCCGAAGTGAGCTCCTGATTCTAATAGTTTTTTGAGATCGATGTCTGCCATCGTATAGTCCTTTCAGAAAGGTACTCCGCAGCATGCAGCTGACAGAGATTCAATCCTTTCACACCGGTTCGGGCGACCCGCACAGACCTACATGGTCGTATGCTGGGAGGATTCTACCCGCACCTGCTTAATTTAATTACTCAATCATTTTAACAGATGGAGCCATACTATTCAACCCTTATCTAGTTGACCCCAAGCTAACAGAGATGGTATAATCTCTGACAACTGCTTGGGATACGCTGACTGCGGACCGCTCACCGCTAACCAGTTGCCACGCATATAACTACAAATTACCGAGCAGAGGATATAACCCTAATGAAAAAAGATATTCACCCAAAGAATTATCGCCTGGTTGTTTTCCAGGATCTTAACAACAACCAAACGTACTTGACTAAATCAACGGTCGCAACAGACGACAAGATCACACTTGACGGTGCTGAATACCCTCTCGTCAAAGTGCATATTACTGGCTCATCACACCCGTTTTACACTGGCGAAGAGCGCGTGCTTGACATCGAAGGTCGCGTCGACAAATTCAAAGCTCGCGCTGCTGCTGCTGAAAAAGCAAAAGCTGGCCGAATGGCAGCCGCCAAGAAAGTCTCAACTCGCGCTGCTGCTGCCAAAGCAGAAGATTCAGCCGAACAAGCTGCAGAGTAACGAAACTGACCTAAGCCACCCGTTTGCTAACGCATTCTGGGTGGTTTTTGTTTATACTGATAGTTAAGGAATTACTATGGAAGAAAAAGAAAAGCAACTTCGCACCGAGCTCACCGAGCTACAAAAGAGGCTAACTGACCCAGATATTTACAGCGATCCCGTCTACCCGAAATTGGCCAAGCGCCAAGCCAAGCTCGAGACAATCATTGGCCTCTTTGAAAAGAAAGCTCATCTGCAGGAAACTCGCGCCCAAGCATTAGTACTAGCTGCTGGAAATGATGAGCTAGCAGAAATGGCACGAGAAGAACTCGCTGAGACTGAAGTTACACTTGCCTCTGTCGATGAGCAACTAATCGAGGCCTTGACACCCAAAGATCCCAATGACGAGAAAGATATCATCATTGAAATACGTGCTGGTGCTGGTGGCGACGAAGCCAGCCTTTTTGCCGCTGAATTGTACCGTATGTATATGCGCTGGAGCGAGATCAAAGGCTACAAAACTGAGCTTGTCAGCGAGAGTCCAAGCGAAGTCGGTGGTTTCAAAGAAATTATTTTTGCAATGCGTGGCGATGATATGTACAGACAGCTCAAATTTGAGGCGGGGGTTCACCGTGTACAACGTGTACCAACCACCGAAAGCCAAGGACGCATCCATACATCAACGGTGACTGTTGCGGTACTCCCTGAGGCCGAAGAAACCGATATAGAAATCAATCCTTCTGACCTGCGTATCGACGTATTCCGCAGTGGTGGGCACGGTGGCCAGAGCGTCAATACAACAGATAGTGCTGTCCGCATCACTCACCTACCTACTGGCATCGTCGTTGCCAATCAGGACGAAAAGTCACAGATTAAAAACAAGGCTAAGGCACTGAGTGTGCTTCGTAGTCGATTGCTTGCCATCAAAATTGAAGATGAACAAAAGCAGCTGAGTGATGACCGCAAAAAACTCATCGGCAGTGGCGACCGCAGCGAAAAAATCCGGACCTACAACTTCCCTCAAGATCGCATCACCGACCACCGCATCGGTTACAGCCGCAGCAACATTCCCGGTGCACTTGCTGGCAACATCGATGACCTTATCGAAAAACTCGCTGAGTACGAACGCCAACTCATCAATCAAGGCAACTAATCACCATGCATATGCTAGTTACCGGTGATCAAATTGGACACGGTGCTAGCACTGTTTGCAGTACACTCCAAGGCTTGAATAAGCCTGCATTTGATAGTGACTTCATAGAGGGTCTTGCGGGCTGGCTTGATCTTAATAATCACGCAACAGTAACAATTGCCGGTTCCCAGTCTCCTGATATACGCAAATTTGGAAAGTTCTGGAGTGAAACTGTTTTGCAAGATCTATTGTCCACGCACAAAAATCTGGTTCTCTGCGGTGAGGCAGATAACCAGTTAAACTATTATCGCTGGTTTGATGGCGTTATTGTTCTGGACATCCCGCCACATGAACAAGCCCGTCATTTACATAGTCGCGCCGAGCATGACTATGACAACAATCCTGAATTAGTTGAGCTGATCATTCGCAAACGAGCACAGCTCCTCTCCGCATCTCGCAGCCTTGGAGCTACCATCATGAACGCGAACCGACCAGTCCGTGATGTCAGTAATGATATTATTAGGCATTTAAAATGACAATCGATGCATGGCTACAAGCAAATACATCACAACTCAAACAGGCTGGGATTGAAACGTCTAGACTTGATTGTTTGGTGCTTTTGAGCGACGAAATAGAAAAAGATAAATCATGGATTTTAGCACACCCTGAGTACGAATTACAGATTGAGAAAACTGAATTATTGAATACTAAAATTGCTCAAAGAGCCAGACATACCCCCCTTGCGTACATCCGCGGTAAAAGCGAATTTTATGGTCGAGATTTTGTAGTAAATACAGATGTTTTAGTGCCCCGACCAGAATCCGAGGACGTGATAGAACTTCTGAAACAAATCGCAGATTACGAACAATCTCCAATAATATACGACGTAGGTACCGGCAGTGGCGCACTCGCAATTACGGCTAAGCTAGAGCTACCAAACAGTATTGTTTTCGCGCTAGACATTGATCCTGCGTGTTTACGTGTAGCCCAAAAAAACGCAGAGCACTTCCATTCACATGTAACGTTCCTGCTAGGTGACCTTCTAGAACCCTTTCGAGAATTGAAGACTAATAGTCAAAAGTTAATCGTTCTTGCAAACCTTCCCTACGTTCCGCTTGGGTACCACATTAACCTTGCAGCCACTCACGAGCCAGAAATTGCCCTATATAGCGGCAAGGATGGTCTTGATCACTATCGCAGACTTTTTACAGAGTTATTTTCATTGCCTATACTGCCAGAGTATATTATTACCGAGTCCTTGCCCGCTCAACACCTGGCTCTTACTGAGATTGCTGATGAAGGTACATTTCTTCTTCAGGCGACGAGCGGGTTTGCTCAATGTTTCATCAGACACATATAGGAAATAGTGTCTACACGACGATACGACTGCCGTGTATCCAGTGGAAATACACGAGCGCCGACCATATGATCAAGATTGTTGCGATGCCTATAAAGATTATCTGCCGACGGACCATTACGGAAAGCCTATCAAAATGGTCAAGGTAATATAGCGTTCCCAAAACCATTGAAAGTGATACGAGTAGTAATGTTATCTGCGCTATGATCCAATAAAAAATAAGCCAATGACCCAAAATCCATGCGAGCGCCGAGCCAAAATATGCCCACAGATATGCTAATAGCATCGAGTGTGGCTCGTCAAAACTATAAAAGAAATGATGTGCCGCAAAAAAACATATAAAACCAACAATTGTGACAAGTGCTACCAGTGGAGCGCGCGGCCAGAGCGCAAACAGAGCCATCAAACCAGCCGCAAAACCGAGCATGGCTTGCGATGACACCCACAGTACGCTCATTCTCGGTTTGATAAATATTAGCCATATCGCCCACAGCGCTGCAAAGCCGATCTGGAACCAATCATTGGGTGATATCGTCATAAAACCAAGCATCGACATGCCAAAAATGATATCAATCGCATTAGTACGGATGTTTGCGAGCCAGAAACGTGGCCGCACTGCGAACATGCGCCACTTGCTTATCATTATTATTGCTATCGCAGGCCATACAAACGATGTCTTAACTAAGCCAAGTACGAGCAGTGGCAGCGCGATATTCAAAAAAATATATATAACATGCGAAAAACCACGACTCGGTTTGATCTTCTGTAGAAACTCTCTCATTTGCTTACTAGTATAGCAAATTGTGTGCCCTCGGGCACTACTATACCAGCCGGGAGTTTACTTAGTGCCTTGGTAAGATAGCGTTGTTCTAGATAATTGCGCGTGTATGGTGCCTTACCGTGGGTCAAATCAACTATTGCCGTATGATCGACCGTGGCCGCCACGACCGTATTCTTCACATTGTAACCATAATTTGTCAGAATCGTTTGTGTTGCTCCTGCTTGCGCTTGGGAAGTTGCTACGACCGACAACTGGGCATTTTCCCGCGCTAGATAACCATCACGTAGCTGCGATCGTACAAAAGTCTGTATATCTGAGTATGTATCAAAACCAAGTATTGGTCGTACGACAGAAATTGTGCCTACGCTATCAGTTTTAACGAAGCTATGCGGTGCAGTCACTAGATCAAGTGATTGCACCTTAGTGTTATCGACTTCCCTGATAATATCGTACAGCCTCAGTGCAGCTTTGGTACTCAGATCAGAATAGACGTTTTTGCCAAACGCACTGACCAGCCCATCAAGCTTCACTGGGTTGCTGAACGTACCAAGTGTTAACACTTTTTGTTTGAGTGCTAAAAGCAATTCACGCTGGCGCTCGGAGCGATCAAAGTCAGAGCTTGAGTGGCGTGAACGAGCATACAGGAGAGCCTCTTTGCCGTTCATCTGTTGCTGACCAGCCGGTACGAGCGTTGCGTTGTTGTTATTTTCCCATGCCATACTCGCATCAATGAGCGGTTTCTT
>Ga0302286_10003256_pt1 | contig 10986 bp, 9 predicted proteins | sample III_Fen_E2_3_FD_198765 | JGI IMG/M metagenome (GOLD analysis project Ga0302286, IMG submission 198765) | Peat permafrost microbial communities from Stordalen Mire near Abisko, Sweden - III_Fen_E2_3 | ecosystem: Environmental > Terrestrial > Soil > Wetlands > Permafrost | place: Sweden: Abisko...
TTTAGCTAAAGGTTAACTACTGGAATATTCACAGGGAGTGTTACGAGCTATGCGCGACTAATATCCAAGGAAATGTATACAAAAGTAATACTGGATTTCGTTGATGCCATTAATCGTGCTGACACAGAAAGAATGGTCGGACTGATGACTGACGACCATGTATTTGTGGATTCAAGGGATAATGCATTATCCGGAAAGGATAATTTGAAACAAGCCTGGAAGTTTTATTTTGAATTATTCCCCGATTATACCATTGAAATAACCGGGATGCTTCAAAAGAAATCACATTTTTGCATGTATGGATATACCAGCGGCACTTATAAAAACCTCAAAAATGCGGATAACAGCAATTATTGGAGGATTCCTGCAGCCTGGAACGTGATCATCGATAACAACCGGATTAAATTCTGGCAGGTATATGCCGATAATGGGATTGTGGTTGATATTGTAAACCGAAACAAACAGACTGCCGTTACTATGAAACGAACAACCCCTGAGGATAATGACTTCCGCAAATTGGTAAAAGAACTGGATATAGATCTTAAAATACGGGATGGGGAAAAACATGTGTTTTATGCTCAATTCAATAAAACAGATACTATAAGGCATGTTGTGGTGGCTTATGAGGGGCAGTTGCCTGTTGGTTGTGGCGCCCTGAAAGAATATTCCATCGATGCAATGGAAGTGAAGAGAATGTTTGTAGTGCCTGATAAACGGGGTAAAGGCATTGCTTCGAAGATACTTTCCGAACTGGAAAGCTGGAGCAAGGAACTTGGCTATAAAAAGTGTGTGCTGGAAACAGGCAAGAAACAACCCGAAGCCATCAGGCTGTATCAAAAAAACCAATACGCCATCATTCCGAATTACGGTCAGTATGAAGGTGTTGAAAACAGCATCTGTTTTGAAAAAGAATTATAGAACTGAATTTTTGGAAAATACGATGAAGGTTACTGTCGGGAAACTAATCTAAATGAAGAATATATGATAAAAAATTATTATTATTTGATTTTGGGAATTCTCACCATCCTATTCTCTGTAACACATGCCATGAACGGTCAGGCTACGGTATTACCTGTCATAGACTCAAGCAGTGTGGATCTGGCTACCAAAACAACGGTTTTTTATGTGTGGCATATCATTACGGTTGAAAATCTGATTTTTGGCATAGCATTCATACTCATGTCCCTGGTCAGGGATTATTCAAAAGTAAGGTTTACCGCATGGTTGCTGGCAGTTATAATGGTTGCACGATGGGGAGTGATTTTTGGAAGTGTGGTATATAAAAATCCAGCCAGTCTTACCGATAACCTGGTAGATTTAATCGTTATAATCCTGTATGTCATCTTAATTGTACTTGGAACGAGGAAAAAAGAAAAACTCACTTTTTAAAGAAAAACAACAGGGATGGAATGGTAAGTCATGCTTGTTCATGGTTTCAGCTTACAGCCAATTGTGCTATGAAACAAATAACAAATATGCTATAAACTACTCCTATTCATCTTAAATCCACGCATATGAAAAAACTAACCGATCGTATCAGGCAAGCTGTTATACGCTGCCGGAAATATGCCTTTTCAATTTTTATCACCTATTGCATTTCATGTAGTATCGGCATCTGGATGTCCCAGGAAGGAAATGAGATGGCCCTGGCTTACAGGGATCATATTGTCGGTAAAGCAATAAAAAGTGATCATGCTTCGTTGAATTATCAGAAAGGGAATCGTCTTACGGCAGCAGCAATTGATTTTAGCGGGAATTTATGCTTAAGTGCCATTCCTCAGACTTTGATGGGATTTGGTATTGTCATACCGTACTTCTCGGCTGCCTTTCAGGGATGGGTTGGAGGAATTGTCTCTGTAGACTCTGCACATAAAAGCCGGTTTGTGAATTTGAAATCCACTATATATTATTTTCTGGTATTATTGCTTCAATATATCCCTTATTCGTTGGCTTTAGGCTCCGGGATTAAATGCGGTATAGATTTTTATAATGACAATAAAAAGAATGAGTGGTCGTTCTGGAAATTTAAATTGCAAAAAGCAAGTTTACTTGATGTAGGGTATGTGTATATACTTGTCATACCTTTATTTTTCATAGCTTCATGCTTCGAATTCATCTCAACCTGGAACATGTAAAATGTAAGCATCAGATGGGCATAAAAAAGAGACAGGGCATTGCCTTGTCTCTTTTTTATACTCATCTGATTAAATAATGCAATGTGTAAGGATATTACTAATAATTCCGATACACCCGGATAGCATTCAGAATTGGCTCCCCTACTCCTTTCCTAAAACTGACTGTGATGCCTTCACCATTGGTGGCATCGACTTCGAACTTACGAATAACCGCCCGTTGTTCACCATATGCTTTTGAAAGGTCAAGGTCTTTCACTACATTCGACCGATTGATATCCACATCAAAGGACCGGCTGGTAAAATCTTCCTTTAAGGCATCATTCCCCAGGTTATAGGCTAATGCCTTGCGATCTGCAGTTGATTGCAGTTCAGCCCAGTAAAGGGTAATGGTATACTTTCCATCAGGGACGTCCATTTTAAATGCTTTTAAACCTACCCGCATAGTCTGATACACCGGATCATCGGTAGTACCCTGTATATTCAGATCAGAGGCTGGTTGTGAACCAAAATTGCTACGTTTCAGGTACGGTTGCCCGCCAACATATCCCCAAGTGCCCGGAGTATATTCCTTTTCAGGAATCCATATTACCGAACTTGTTTTATCTTCGAAATAACGCTTAGAACCCATTAGGACGTTGATTTCAGTAAACGGGTGGTTTATATCCTTTAAATCGAACGGAACAGACCTAAAATCAATCGTTAGCTGGTCCCTGATGATACCTTTACCCGTAGATGAGGCTGCATCCAAGATATTCTTTCCATTTTTGAATGGAACATCAAACAGGGCGATATGATCCACAACCTCTTTAAACCCCAGGTTGAAGCCATTCACCGATAACCCGACTGTCTTCTGGTTGGAATATACCTTGACAGGCTGGATGCAGTTACCTTGTTGATCAGCTTCCCCTCCCCGAATCATCCAGTTCATTCCACCAATGGCAACAACAGGTTGTGTGCTGAGAATAGCCTTGTATTGCAGGTACGTATCTTTTAATTCGCGGTTTAAACTGACAATACCTTTGTTATTGACATGGGGTACAGCATTGGCACGATCCTCGGAATAGAAATCATTCAGGTTCCAGATAGCTGCACCAGCCACAAAGGGACGTTCCATGATGGCTTTTATGTAAGCTTCGTGGTACAGGTTGGCATATTCCTGGGAATAATCGAACCGTTGGGGTTCAAAAGAATGCAGGCGTGGATCTACGTCTGCACCATATTCGGATATGATAAAAGGTTTATCCGGCACCCGTTTCTTTGCATTGTCCAGGAATTTGCCAAACCCATCAAAGGTTCCGCTGTACCAACCCTGATAAAGATTAAACCCAATCAGCTTTGGAATATCGAGTAAACCGGCATTAAAATAAGCATCAAAATTCCCATGGCATGGTATCATGGTATACCGTGCCGGATCGTCCTGCCTGATTTGTGCCTCTAACCGTGCAGCAAGTTCAGTTACCGATTTGAGATAATGCCCGCTTTTGTTTGAATCCTTGTAAGGCGGGCGAAGCAATACTTCATTCATATAAGCCCAGATCATTACTGACGGTCTGTTGTAGTCCTGCATCACCATTTCACGAGCCATAGCAAGGCAGTTGTTGGTAAATGCTTCACTTTCCGTGATTCCATTGACAATTGGAATCTCGACAGAACAAATAATGCCCAGCTTATCGCACATTTCCATAACGGTATGGTCCTGTGGGTAATGGGAGACCCGTAAGAAGTTTGCACCCATATCCTTCAATAACTTCACATCCCGTACATGCATCTCATCTGATAAGGCATTCCCCATATTCAGGAAACACTGATGACGGTTCGTTCCAATCAGTTTGATGGATTTACCATTTAAGAAGAATCCTTTATCTGCCGAAAACTCATACCAGCGCAACCCAAGAGGATTGATGACTTCATCCAACAAGGCATTGGTCTTGCTGTCATAAAGCCGGGTAATAACTTTATAGAGGGATGGGGAATCAGGACTCCACAGTTGGGGATTACCGATCAGGATATTTTCCTGTACGGAAGGTGTTGTCGTGCCTGGTGCAAGTTTTAATGCCGAAGTCTTTGTAATGAGCTGATCTCCTTTAGGGGACAGGATAACATTTTCAATCCTGACCTTTCCTGATCTTACATCATCATTTGTAATAAATGTTTTAATCGAAACGCTGGCTTCTTTTTCAGAGACAGAAGGAGTTGTGATAAAAACGCCGGAAGAAGCATACCAGGTGGTGGATATGTGTTGGTCTTCAGTATAAATAAGATTGACATCCCTGTATATCCCGCCAAAGAATGTAAAATCAGCTGTAAGCGGTGGTATGTTTTCATTGTACCGGTTATTTACTTTTACTGCAAAAAAATTAGGCTTACCAACATGAACCAGTCCGGTGATGTTGAAACAAAACCGGGTATACCCGCCTACATGGGTACCGGCAGATTTTCCATTAACAAACAATTCGGCTTCCTGATTGACTCCTTCGAATGAAATAAACACCTGTCTTTCTTTAGCTTCAACAGGGATATCAATTGTTCGGCGATACCACCCGATGCCACGATAATATCCTTCGGGTTCATCCGCTGCATCTTCTTTGTTCCAGGTATGCGGGATAGAAATGAGCTGCCATGCATGATCGTCAAAGCTGCTCAAAAGGACATCCTGGGTGTCGTCACCTGTTGAAAACTTCCAGGACTCATTAACAGAAACAACTGTCCTGGGATTGTTTGCCATGATGGCAGAACTTACCGATAAGAAAAAAACTAAAACTAAAACGGCATTTTTCATACATTCATTTTGATTATATTTGTTCTTACAATTCAACCGGATTACTCATCCTGTTGAATTCAACTATTTTTATTTATTCAGGCACAAAAATACAGGAAACAAAATTAATTATCTATAACAATAGTCCATAAAATATATAATATCATCCAAATCCTTTCATTTGTTTTTATTGTTGTATTTATTAAATGGGTTACGTACTTTTGCTGGTGTAAATAACATTGAAAATCTATGAAAACTAACAGGTTTAATTTCAGGCAGTATAAATTGATTGTACTTGTGTGTGCGATTGCATCATTGTCAGCACAGGGACAAAACCCTTCGTTTGGTTATCCGGGATTAAAGAATACAACCTTGAAAGCCATTTTAGTCAATGGCGACTCGATTGATAATTTTTCTAAGGACCTGAATACTTTCACTGTCAGTTTACCCTACTCAACCGTCAAAACCCCTGCCATTACCGCAATTCCCGTTCATCCGGGAGATGTTTTACGGATTGTTCAGGCAGTGAATGTACGGGGAACTGAGAAAGAAAGAACAGCCAGGATACTGGTAAGCCCAACGGACAAGGCAGTAACCGAAACCTATAAGCTTGTATTTACCGTTTTACCCAGGCTTGATTTATTTCTACTTATCGGGCAATCCAATATGGCAGGACGTGGCACCTTAACTTCCGATTTCCTGGATACGTTGACCAACGTATTTTTATTGACAACCAAAAACAGCATGGAGCCGGCCATTAATCCCCTCAATAAATATTCCAATATCCGCAAAGCATTACATATGCAACAACTTGGACCGGGTTATGAATTCAGTAAGAAAATCGTGGCAGAAACCGGTATTCAGATTGGGCTTGTGGTTAATGCCAGGGGTGGAAGCTCAATTAATTCCTGGGAAAAAGGAAATAAGGACCAGTATTACGAGAAAACATTAAACCGCATGAAAGCAGCCCTGAAATGGGGAACACTTAAAGCCATCTTGTGGCATCAGGGTGAAAGTGATAGCGGACAATCGGATACGTATATGATGAAATTAGCCAATATGGTTGAAAATTTCAGGGTAGACCTGGGATACCCGAAAGTATTCTTTGTAGCAGGCGAAATTGCATATTGGCGAAAAGAATCCATCCCTTTCAATGAAATGATCAGGACTATCTCCACCCGTATTCCACATAGCGCATATGTTTCTGCCAGCGGTTTAACCCCCCTGATCAACACCACCGATCCGCATTTTGACGCATCAAGCCAATTGATTTTAGGTGAAAGGTATGCCGATAAAGTATTGCAATCCTGCTACGGCAAATAAAATTTCCCCACAAGTTTAAAATCCCGGCATTTATTTCAGCATAAATCTCCTACCGGATATGTTGTCGAAAAACTTCTGATTTTCACTGAAGGTACTGAAAGATCCTTCCTGTCCTTTAATGAAAAGTATTGACAGAATGATTTTTCTGTCGTTGTACTTTGATGTTCCATCCAACGGATTCTGAATGCTTCTGTTTTATATTCAAAGGGGGTTGATTGAGGGTTCAGAGGGGGTTCAGAGAGGTTTACCCCTCCCAACCCTCATTGAACCCCCTCTGAACCCTCACTGAACCCTCAATCAACCCTCACTGAACCCCCTCGGAAGTAAGACCGAATGACAGGAAAAAAAACAGATTGAATTGTTGGAAAATCACGGATCGTTCATCTATGTTTTCATCCATTCAAATGCCGGGTGGTATAACATATCTTCCACCACATATCCGGTTGCATCATTTTAAAAGAATAAAAAATCCGAATTTCCATTTAATCTGACAGGAAGTTTATGTATTTCCGGTTGCTGTTCATTCATTGGTTCTTTCATACCACATATGGCATTGGTTCTTCCCCCGAACCTGCAATATTTAACTGTCAGTATCATCCTGTGTTCGCACACAGAGTATTAATTTCGAATAAAAACCGCATATATTTCGTAAATATAAAATTATTTGTATCTTCGTGGGCGAACACGGAAAGTCATTTTCAACAACAATAAATAGGCATAAGTCTGATTTACAAACATTTGTTGCATGGTTCGCTTTTTTATTGCATTTAAGTTTAGCAAAACGCCTCACAGAAAACCTGAGTTTTGACTAAAATATGATCAGACGAAACAGATTTTTCACTGATCTGGTGACGTAATTAGTTGCTTTCGCAACCGGAATAGTGTTAAATAATTCATTCTAAAAAATTAAAAACTAAAAATAAGGTATTATGAAAAACTTCTTGGATGAAAATTTTCTGTTACAAACAGAGACAGCAAAAAAGCTGTATCATGAGCATGCATCAAAAATGCCTATTATTGATTACCACTGCCATTTAATTCCTTCGATGGTTGCCAATGATCATCAATTTAAAACACTTACTGAAGCCTGGTTAGGGGGCGATCATTACAAATGGCGTGCTATGCGTACCAATGGGATTGATGAAAAATTCTGTACGGGAAAAGATACCACGGATTGGGAAAAGTTTGAGAAATGGGCTGAAACAGTGCCAAATACCATGCGCAATCCCCTTTACCACTGGACACACCTTGAACTAAAGACGGCCTTTGGGATTGATAAACTCCTTTCGCCTGCCACCGCCCGTGAAATCTATGATGAATGTACTGCAAAGTTGCAAACACCTGAATATTCCGCCCGTAACCTAATGCGTAAATATAAAGTGGAAGTGGTCTGTACAACTGATGATCCGATCGATTCACTGGAGCACCACATCAAAACAAAGAAAGACGGTTTTGAAATTAAAATGCTTCCTACCTGGAGACCTGACAAAGCTATGGCTGTTGAAAACTCCGCTAATTTCCGCAGTTATGTGGAACAACTGGCTAAAGTAGCAGGAATCAGTATTTCTACTTTTGATGATATGATTGTTGCCCTGCGGAAACGTCAGGATTTCTTTGCAGAAGTAGGTTGTAAGCTTTCTGACCATGGCATTGAAGAATTTTATGCCGAAGATTATACGGATGATGAAATAAAAGCAATTTTCAATAAAGTATTTGGTGGACAAGAATTGATTCATTCCGAAGTACTACAGTTTAAATCGGCCATGATGGTTATCTTTGCCGAGATGGATTGGGAAAAAGGATGGACACAGCAATTCCACTACGGTACGATTCGGAACAATAATACCCGTTTATTCAATCAATTGGGTCCGGATACTGGCTTTGACTCTATTGGGACATTCAACACAGCCAAGGCATTAGCCAAATTCCTGAATCGTCTGGACTCACAGAATAAACTAACGAAGACGATTCTTTACAATTTGAATCCAGCCGACAATGAAATGATTGCTACCATGATTGGTAATTTCCAGGATGGTACAGTAGCCGGTAAGATTCAATTCGGTTCAGGATGGTGGTTCTTAGATCAAAAAGACGGTATGGAAAAGCAGATGAATTCTCTTTCCGTACTTGGATTACTGAGCCGTTTTGTAGGAATGCTGACAGATTCACGCAGCTTTCTTTCTTATCCAAGGCATGAGTATTTCCGTCGCACCCTTTGCAATCTGATTGGCAACGACGTTGAGAATGGATTGTTGCCACATCAGGAAATGGAATTCATTGGCCAGATGGTTGAAAATATCAGTTATAATAATGCAAAATCATTTTTTAATTTTTAATATATATTCATTTTGTCTTTAAATCTGTCAATAATTGGATGATAAAGGTATAAATTTAGGAATAAAGTATTTGGTATACAAAAAAAAGATGTACTTTTGGTCGACCAATTAAAAAGAACAAATTATTTAGCACAAAACAAAGAAAACAATGAGTAAAAAGATTGTAACTTTTGGAGAGATTATGCTTCGTTTGGCCACACCAGGCTTCGAACGTTTCAGTCAGTCTACACAGTTTAATGCTACCTTTGGAGGTGGCGAGGCAAATGTAGCCGTATCCCTGGCCAACTATGGCATGGATACAGAGTTTGTAACCCGTTTACCAAAGAACGACATTGCCGATTCATGTATTATGAATTTACGCAAATACAATGTTGGAACAAAAGAGATATTACGGGGCGGAGAACGTGTTGGAATCTATTTTCTTGAAACAGGAGCTGTTGCCCGTGCAAGCAAGGTAGTTTATGACCGTGCAAATTCTTCTATTGCTGATATCAAACCAGGTATGGTTAACTGGCGTGAAGTACTGAAAGGGGCTGATTGGTTCCATTGGACAGGCATTACCCCTGCCCTTTCACAAGGTGCTGCCGATGCATGCATGGAAGCTATTCAAATTGCAAATGAAATGGGTATTACCGTATCTACGGATTTAAACTACCGCAAAAACCTGTGGAAATACGGTAAGACTGCTTCTGAAGTAATGCCAGAACTGGTTGCCGGTTGTGATATTATTTTAGGGAATGAAGAAGATGCTGAAAAGGTATTTGGAATTAAACCTGAAGGATTTGATGTTGCCCATACCGGTGGTGAAGTGAATTCAGCCGAATTTGAATCAGTTTGTACTCAGATGATGACTAAGTTTCCACGTGCAAAGAAAGTAATCATTACCTTGCGTGGTTCTATTAATGCCAATCACAATACTTGGGGTGGTGTTTTATACAGTGCGGGTACATTATATCAATCCAAACGTTATGATATAACACACATTGTTGATCGCGTAGGTGGAGGTGACTCTTTCATGGGCGGATTGATCTACGGATTATTGACCTATACGGGCAATGACCAGAAAGCATTGGAGTTTGCAGTAGCCGCTTCGTGCCTGAAACATACTATTTATGGTGACTACAATTTAGCTACTGTTGCTGAAGTTGAAGGACTTATGGGTGGTGACGGATCAGGAAGAGTTGTAAGATAATTCGATTTACCATTTTTTCATTTACCATTTACTATTTCTTTATTTCCTGGTTTATTCATTTTTAAATTATAATTTAAGAGGAATCCGTTAGAATTAAACAAATTGAAAATGGCAGAATAAGAATTGGATGAAACGATGTATTGGACTAAGTCAATAATTTTATCCGGTTTTAGTTAAGGCTAATTTATTAAAAGACTAAATAACTTACAATGATGAGTTATTAATCATCATTGTAAGTTTCAATAGTACAAAGTATCAACTATCGGAGAATACTGAGTATAAAGTAAAGCGTGCCTCGTCTTAAACAGTAAAAAGATCAGGCGTTAAATAGTAAATTATAAATAGACAAATAGTAAATCAAGATATATGAAATTTAATAAAATTCAGGTTCTGACAGCTATGAAAGAAACCGGTATTGTTCCGGTATTTTACAGCAGTGAAATTGAAGTATCAAAAAAGATAGTAAAAGCATGTTATGACGGTGGTATCCGTGCATTTGAATTTACTAACCGTGGTGAATTTGCCCATGAAGTTTTTGGAGAACTGGTCAAATATGCCGCCAAAGAATGCCCTGCTATGATCATGGGTATCGGGTCGATTGTAGATGCACCGACAGCTGCTCTGTACATTCAATTGGGGGCTAACTTCATTGTCGGACCGTTATTCAATCCTGAAGTAGCTAAAGTGGCTAATCGTCGTTTAATACCTTATGCTCCGGGTTGTGGCAGTGTATCTGAAGTTGGATTTGCCCAGGAAATGGGTTGTGATTTGTGCAAGGTATTTCCGGGAGATGTATTGGGTGCAGGGTTTGTAAAAGGATTGAAAGCACCTATGCCATGGTCGAACCTGATGGTTACCGGTGGAGTTAAACCGGAAGAAGCAAATTTAAAAAGCTGGTTTGATGCAGGGGTTACCTGTGTTGGTATGGGATCAAACCTTTTCCCTGCTGAAATGATTAAAGCACAAGATTGGGCTGGTATTACTAAGTTGTGCAGCGATGCTCTTGCAATTGTAGTAAAAATACGCAAATAATTTCTATATCATTAATCCTTAATAAAATACTTCATTTATGGCTAAATCAACCGTAGAAAAAATGACGAATTATCGCTGGACCATAGTAGCATTGCTACTATTCTCTACAACCGTCAATTATATGGATCGCAACGTAATTGGCTATCTGAAAGATTATTTTTGTTCGTCAAATGGTTTTGGATGGTCTGCGACTGATTTTTCCATCTTAAC
>Ga0302286_10003257_pt1 | contig 10984 bp, 13 predicted proteins | sample III_Fen_E2_3_FD_198765 | JGI IMG/M metagenome (GOLD analysis project Ga0302286, IMG submission 198765) | Peat permafrost microbial communities from Stordalen Mire near Abisko, Sweden - III_Fen_E2_3 | ecosystem: Environmental > Terrestrial > Soil > Wetlands > Permafrost | place: Sweden: Abisko...
CGCCTCCACTCATCGGAAGCTGATGCGGATTGTTCATTTGTTGGATGATTCCAAAGCAACGATGAGCAGTTATGTGGAAAATATCTTGCTGAATCATCTTGAAATATTCAGGGATGAGATAGATACTTTCTACCAGAAAAACAACATAAATCCAATGGAAGAATAGGCATAGGGTATGGTTCATCTCTCCGTTTTATTCAATTAGCCTCTTTGATTTGTTTCAAGGAGGTTTTTTTGCCAGTTTCAACGCTAAACACTACCAAACAAAAGCCACAAGCTGCCAACTATTTTAAATCCATTGTCATAGCCATAAATTACTTTTTCTTTGTCTACCAAAAGGAGTCTCGAATAGAGTATCAAGTCTTGAAAAGTGAATTATTCATCAATTAAAACAGATAGGAGAATGGAAATTATTAATGTAGAAAAACAGACTTTCGAGTCTATGTTGGCAAAGTTCGAAGCATTTGCCCAACGAGTTGAAACAATGTGTGTTCACAGCGGCGATAAAAGTATGCAAAAATGGTTGGACAATCAGGATGTATGTCAACTGCTGAACATTTCAAAAAGAACTTTACAAACATATCGGGACAATGGTACATTACCCTATTCGCAAATAGGACACAAGATATTCTATCGTCCCGATGATGTACAGCAGATGTTTGAAAAGAGTGCTATTATCCATAAACAATAATCAACTACCACTAAAATCCAACAGTATGAGTGAAATTGTAAACAAAGAAAACCGGAGCGTCGTCTCTTTTTTTAAAGCTCTTGATCGTATGTTAGAAGGTATTCAGACCTTAGCCAATCATCGTCCACCATTGGGTGGTGAGCACTACCTGAGCGATAAAGAGGTATCGACCAGACTAAAAGTCAGCCGAAGGACTTTACAGGATTGGCGCACAAATGGGCAGATTGCCTATATCTCCCTCGGTGGAAAAACATTGTACCGGGAATCGGATATTCAGGCCATGCTAGAAAGAAATCACCGAAAAGCAATTGAATAAGCTTTTCTCCTTTGAGTAAACGCTTTGATAATATGTAATGCAATTGTCACTACAATTGACGAGTTGTTTTAATGATTTGTAAATTTAGTAAGATTCTTCTGGATTGCAAATAGATAAACAAGAGAATCATAGAATTCCCCCTGTTCATTGGCTGGCTGACGTGAATTCAGCAGGTCTTGCTCCCGCATTCACATTGTCGTTTCACGACAGCGAATGCTCCTGCAAACCGCCAAATGCTCAGAACCTCCGCAGTTAGGTGCAAAAATGAAAAAAGAATGGCTGGGAATCGTATGGATGATTTCTTTCTCATACCGGTATCCGAATATAAAAATAATAAATGACTAAGGGTTATTATTTTTATATGTCATTTACAGCAACAAAAAATCCCTGCTTCCGGAAGAAACAGGGATTTAAAAGAAACTTATACTTTGGAATAATTATTTTAGTGCGTTTTGATGAAACCACCGTCAAGCAATAATACCTACCTAAGGCCGATCACCTTGTTAGGAGAGGTCCTCTATTTTGCGTGCTGTAAAAAATCGACAATCAATCCGGTGAGTTGTTCAGGTTGTTCCTGTTGCAACCAGTGACCCGTACCTTCAATGATATGAAAGCTTTGCATTTTTGTACAGGCCTGGAGCTGCATTTGCTCCAATGCGCCCGGCGGGCGAAATGTTGCCCAGTCAGCGACCCCTGAAATAAAGCAGGAGGGTACATCTATTGTGTGACCCGAAAAAAGTTCGAGGTCAGACCTGTTTAGCCCGTTGGTTGTACAACGGTACCAGTTTAATCCGCCCTGGAAACCGGTACGTTTAAACTCCTGCGTATAGAAATCAATTTCATTATCCGTAAGCCATTTACAAGCGTCTATTTCATTCTGTGACGGCATGTATGGAGCAACTGACTCCGGCATTGTTTTATCCAGATCCAGAACATAATAAGTAGGCTGCTTGGCAAATTCTTCCGCCGTACCCGAAGTAAGAGCAAATGGTTTATTCTGGCTCCAGTCGGCACTTTTCACGTGAAAGTAAGCCCGCAGAAAATCGTGCAGGCCTTGTTGGCTGTTCAGCATTTCGTTATTCGCGTTGAGTGTTGAAAAATAGGTGGTACTGTCCTTACGTGGTCTTGATAGTGATGCAAGGGGATCTTTAGCAGGTACCACTGGTTGTAGATTCGGTGAAGCTTGTCCTTCAACGCCAAAAGGTAAAGGTGGCACACCGCCGAAAGGACAACTTAAAATAATAACCGACTGGAAAAAATCTGGTCTAACGAGAGCGCAATACGCTGCCACTGTTGAACCCACATCGTGTCCGACTATAGCATGAACGGAATCATGCCCCATAGCCATCATCAAACCGAGGGCATCGCGGGAAAGTTCATGTATCCTGAAAGAAGCGAAATTTCCATCATAATCGTTGTCCCAACCTGTTGTGCGGCCGTAGCCACGTAGATCAGGGGCAATCACATGGTAACCTGCAGCGGCTAATGGCAACATTACTTTCCGCCAGCTGTAGGCAAGTTCCGGAAATCCGTGCAGCAATAGTACAGCAGGGCGTTTAGGTGTCTCAAAACCGGCTTCCAGTACATGTACTGTCAGGCCGTTGACTCCGGGAACATACCGTTCGCGTAAGCCTGCCGGTAGTTCCATGTCCTTTAGTTGATCTTGTATTTTCATATAATTTGTTCTTATTGGATTTGTTCTTTTTCTGCTAATATCTCTAAAGGGCCGATCAAAATCGCTCTCAAAGCAATAAACTCTGTATTTTTTACACTGTTTCTGCTCATTATATTTGACTTTATTAAAAGACTTTTTAGTCTTATTTTGTTTATAAAAAAAGGTTCGCCTGATTCACTCATTTAAACCATATAGTTCATTTATGTTCGCTTGATCTCAAAAGATCTTAACTCGGATTTGAGTATTTTTATGACTGTGTGCATCGGCTTAATACTATCGGTTACTCTCGAAACCAAAGTAGCCCCTTCCAGCATTACCAGTACTTTTAAACAATACTCTTCAGAGTTCAGTTCATCTGATAGTTCTCCGTTTGCTATACCTTGTTTTAAAATATCAATAAAAAGTGTCATAGAGCCTTCGATCATTGCCTTTACTTTTTTTTTGACTGTCGGATTTGTGTTATCCGAATCTACACCAAAATTCAAAATAGGGCAGCCGCCTTCGATAAAAGGAACCAACGGATTTTCACGAAGATCGATGAACGCAAACAGTTTTTTGACTGCTGTTTTTTCTTTTGAAATGACCGAATAAGCTTTAGCGGACATTTTACCGAAAAGAAAATCCACACTGGCGATAGAGATAGCCTCTTTGTTTTCAAAATTTCCGTAAATGCCTCCTTTCGCCATTTTTGTGGCCGCCAGTATGTCATCTATAGTCGTCCCGGCTATTCCTTTCGAATTGAATATTGGTGCCGATTGTTCAATGATGAACTGCTTAGTTCTTTCTGCTTTTCCTTTTATGTTCATTTTAATTATTTCAAATAAGACCAGAAAGTCTTATTTGATGCTGCAAATATAGACTAAAAAGTCTTATTTCGAAAATAAATAACAAAATACAACAAATTTATGACAATGTAGATTGCAGAAAAAGAAGGGCAAGCTTTAACCTGATAACTTATTTACTGAGCAAAACGGTCATTTTTTCTAAATGTTCACTTAAAAAAGAACAAAACTTTGATGAAATTTATCGAGTTAAAGACAATATCGTGAATTCTCAGAAAGTAGCAATTTCAAAACTTATCGAATTACTGAAAGACACTACATTATAATGACTAATGCTTGCTGACCGTGTTACTAAATGGTGGAAAAAAGAAATAAATCACGGACTAGATTTAACGTCATCAAATATTAGATACTTCAAAAACTACGTAAGGATCACGCCTTGCGCTTATATGCAATAAGTGTCAGTGGAATGAACACGACGAGTATCGCCAAAGTGCCGTATAATGCCAACCAAAAATTCGCACCTATCGTGCCATAAGTCAACAATTGTCTCACCACCATTATAACGCGGGATAGCGGGTTGATATGCAGGACAAAATATTGCAGCCCGCTCGGCATCGTTTCGGCCGGAATAAAAGCGTTCGAGAGAAATACTAACGGGAACATTACTACTACACCAATCGCAGACGCAGTTGAAATAGTCTTTGTGCACAAACTAATGAACGCAAACACCCAGCTCAGACCCCAAGCAATGATCATCATGAAAAGTATGCTAAAAGTGACCGCGAGAATGCCTGCTTCGGGTCGGTAACCGAGAATATATCCAGTAATAAAAACAGTAGTTCCCCCCATTACGTATCGTATGAGGTCGGCAATCAAACTTCCCGCCAACGGAGCAATTCGCGCAATCGGCATGGATTTAAAACGGTTTGTTGTGCCTTTGTCCACATCTTCGCGCAGTTTAGAACCCGCAGTGGTACAATTCGTGAAAGATGACATCAACAAAACGCCGGGGATAACAATGGGCAAATAGTTCGTGATATTGCCCGAAATCGCTCCCCCAAATAAAAAGGTAAAAAGTAGCGTGAACATAACCGGTAAGACTACGAAATCCACAAATATTTCAGGATTTTTGGACATCTTTAATAGTGCCCGAAACGCAAGCGTGCATGTGTTTCTGATTGCGGTGCCAACTCCGATTCGATTTTTCAGTTTGCGCTCGGCGGCGGGTATGATGGTTGTATTAGTCATTTTTAATTTTGTTGTATTAGTTATTTTAATTTTCCTCCTTTTTATCTTTGGAACCTTCACCTGTCAGCGCGAAGAATACCTCATCAAGTGTAGGTTGTACGATGTTCACACCAGACAATGCTATTCCGGCATTTTTAAGCGCCGTCAGCACATCGGTCAGCTTGTCGATGTTGTCTATCGGTGCGGTCAACTCGGATGCTTCCGCAAGCTGAACCTTCGCATCGAGCATGCGCTCGATGATCTGCGCAGCATTGGCGGTGTTAACTGCGTCTTTGACTGTCAAGTGCAACGAACTGTTTCCCACAGAGCGTTTCAATCCGTCGGGTGTATCGTTCGCAACGACTCGTCCCTTGTCGATTACAACAATGTTGTCGGCAAGTTGATCGGCTTCATCAAGATACTGTGTCGTTAGCAGTACTGTCGAGCCGCATTTTACAAGATTGTGTATTGTCTGCCACATTTGCGACCGAGTCCTAGGGTCGAGTCCTGTTGTCGGTTCGTCAAGGAAAATTAGCGGCGGTTGGGAAATCAGACTTACCGCAAGGTCAAGTCTGCGTCGCATACCGCCGGAAAACTTAGACAATACACGACTCGCCGCATCGCTAAGCCCAAACTCTTCCAAGAGTTCATTCGCTTTACGCTTAGAATCTTTACGAGAATATCCATACAATCTACCGAAAATCGTAAGATTCTCCAAAGCAGTTAGATCCTCGTCGATAGAGGCAAATTGCCCTGTCAGTCCAATCAGCTGACGCACAATTTGCGTTTCACGCTGAACATCATAACCGAATATTTTTACATCTCCCGCATCTGGTTTTAATAAAGTGGCAAGCATGTTTATTGTAGTAGTCTTTCCTGCACCGTTCGGTCCAAGTACAGCACAGATACTGCCTGTTGGAATTTTCAGACTCACTCCATCAACAGCCATCTTATCGCCAAAGGTTTTTACTAAGCTGTGAGCTTCAACCGCTAAAATTGCGTTATTATTCATCATTGTTTTTCCCTTCATTTTATTTATTCATTTTTCCTTCGGATTTCATCAAATCCAATATTTATTTTGATAATTTGCTAATTCGTAAATATTTTTCAGAGAGCCGAATAATAGACCAGACACATGTATAAACATTTTAGAATATCTCTTTTCCAAAGCAGTTCTGATTTTATTTATGGTTTTCAATCCACTCATGGCTTAATCGTTGTTTTTAATTTATACTGTTTTATTTTCGCCCTCTATACATCGAGACTATTGAAGACAAAATATTTTAGTTTTGCAGGCTTATTAGTATCATTGTATCTTCAAATGCATTCATATTTGTTTTATATACCAACCGTATGGTATAGTAGTAAATAAAAAAAAATACCAAAAAACAACGCTCTATTTAATGAGGCGACTCAAATAGTAGAATATTTTATGAATAAATAAACTATTTCTTGTTTGTTTTCATTAGTTCATATATATTATCCCAATCCCTCTTTACAATTTCAATAGATTTACCTATTTTCCCCGTAATTGCATGGTTTATCCAAAAAACTCCATCGTTTATAGTAAGAAATATTGCCGCTAACTCTTCATTCTTAATCTCTGTTTTTATTTCCTTGTTTCTCTTTGCAATCTCAATAATCTCTGCCCAAGCCCAGATCTCCTTTTTTTGTTGAGCAATATATAGCTCTAAAAAAACGGGAATTCTTTTAAATGCTTCTGATAAGAAAGTAAATAAATTCATATCTTCATCTATCTCATCCGGCTTTTGAAGCGTTTCTAAATAATACTCATAGAACTCTTTTAAGGAAGATTTTGGAAATCTACTATAATTGGCAACAATAGTATTATTATAGAAATGTTTAGCAACTTCTTCAAATAATTCATCTTTACTCTCATAATAATGATAGAATGTACCTTTTGTTAATCCTACTTCATTAAGAATGTCTTTTATAGAGACTTCTTTATATGAATTGTTCAGAAACAGCTTTAATGCCGCATGTAATATTTTTTCTTTTGAATTTCCCATGATCTTAATTACCTATACCAACCGTACGGTCTACAAAAGTATACATTATTTTTAATATGCAAGTAAAAATGGAAAAATATTTTCTGCCTATTCAATTACAACAAAAAATTAAAGATACACTTTAGCATAGGTAAGTTATATATAAGACATTTACATTGATATTTTTTATCTTCTTTCTGTCTCAAAGCTTTGCTTTCAGAATCTTCATGTTGTTGCTAACCTTATAGGTCAAGAGTTTTAGCGTAATGTCAAATATACCCTAATTTGAATTTGCGGTCCGGATAGCTAGAGCTTCGATTTCGGTGCTCAAGAATACTTTGAGCCGATCGTTTGCAATGATTTTGGCTACCATATAATCATGACTGGTAGAAAAATCCGGATCAACATAGAACATGAGGCTGTCTTGATATAAGTGTAAATCCTCTTTTCCCCTCATGAAATATCTATCATCGAAGTAAGTTGAATCCATACGATAATATTGATAAAATTCCAAGTGGTTACTGAAGAAGAAAGTGAGTTTTTCGAGTTCATGCTTCAGATAAGCTTCTTGAATCTCGCGACTACCGGTTGGTCTGCGGCTTTCGATATTGAAGATTTTTACGTAGTAAATAAGTTTACTGAAGAGTTCAGGTTTCGTTTTTTTGAAAAAATGGATTTCTTCATGTTCGTCGATAAAAGTATATTGAACACAAAATGCCTTGAGTTGAGTCAGGGCATTCTTTATGCAGAGAGTGGATTTTTGTGCTTTTTTGGTGAGGTCTGCTTCTTCTAATTTAATATTAAGTAATTGATTTGAAAGCTCTTTATTGAGCTGTTTAACGAATGTATTCATGTGTATATATCTAGGTAAAACTTAAATAATTACTTTCTTCGATATAGAATTAATAAAAATGCGAGTAAGCAGTTGACTGCTCCAAAGAAATAAATAGCCTGATAATTGAAATTACCAGCAATTAGTCCAGCTAGTGGGACTGTCAAAGCTAACGATAAATCGAAAAAAGCAGAATATGCCCCCAGTGCGGTAGTTCGCATTTGAGGAGATACTTTTTTGATAATCAATACGCCCAATGACGGATATATAAGAGAAAAACCTATCCCAGTCAAACCGCAACCTATAACAGCCATTGTTTTGGTGGATGCAAAACCAATAACTATTTGACCGAATATTTCTATTAATAATGACACTAATGTGATAATAAATCCACCGTATTTATCAGGAAATGAAGAGAAAATTAATCTGGGTAATATATAGCAAATTCCAAATGTTGTGAAGGCTAATGAAGCATCACCCCAATTTTTCTCCATAAAAAGTAATGCAATGAATGAAGATATGCATCCAAATGCAATAGATGACAGTCCCAAACTTACTCCTTGTTTGGCAATATCCCCAATTACCATATGAAATGGAGTTCTGATATGATTTTTGTCAATGTGTATTGTCGGGAGTTTAAAGGTGGATAGCCAACTTAATAAAGACAGAATTATCATAATAATGAAGGTGTACTTAATATCAGTATATTTTGCAATCCATATACTAAGTGGAGCTCCAAGGGCAATACCAGCATACATTGCTATACCATTCCATGTCATTACTCTTCCTGATTTTTCATGACCAACGAGACCAATGCCCCACGCAAGAGCTCCGGTAACTAATAAACTTTCGGATACGCCATGCAACAATCTTGCGAATAATAAGAGTACCAATGCCAAAATTGGGAACTGAGTTGAAACAATAGCTAGTGTGTATATTACTGCAGCTACAGCCACCAAAATTACTCCAATAGATTTACTGGTTTTAGGGCCTTTAGTATCAGAGAGCTTTCCTGAATATGCTCTTGTGAGTAAAGTGGACAAAGACTGTAATCCTATGACTATCCCTACAATAAAGCTACTAAAATTGAGTTTGTTTAATATAAACATTGGCAATGTACCTAATGCCATACCCATAGTTAAATAGATAATAAATACCGATAATATAATAGGTCCTGTAGTTCTGTAAAATTGATTGTTTTGTTTCATATTTAATACTTCATTCATGTTATATTTTATAAATTTATCCCTCCTGAATCATAAACTGTTATTGAATTTCTATTGTTGATACTTCATTTTAGGCTTATCCTATTGATGCTGCAAAATTACTGTGGAATATAAAGTACTATAGATTCTATATTTGCAATATTTGTTTCTATATTTGCATTATATGTATCAGAAATGAAAAGAAAAATTATAAAACGAGAAATCACCTTCGAAGACAATTCTGCTTTAAAGTATCTGGAGGATGAAAATGTATTGCTAGACATTTATAATGATAGTCAGCAACACAAGCATAATGATTACCAAATTGTCTTTGTGACTAAAGGAAAATTAAAAGGTTTTGTTGGTAGCAATCTAGGAGATTATATGTGTGAGGATATTGTTGTTATAGGCAAAAATGTACCTCATTATTTCATTTTGGACGGAAAAAGAAGTACGAAAACTGATGACGCTAATGAAATTGAAGTACTGCACTTTAAACATGATTTATTTCCAACTAAAATAAACGAGATTGCTGAGTTTAATTTCATTCAGCTTTTGCTGAAAAGAAGCCAGCAAGGGCTATTCTTCAGAGATACGACATTATTTGAAAAGATAAGAAACATGCTTTATAAAATAGATGACGTAAATGGTATCCAGAAGCTAATAGAGCTATATCTGATACTGGATACTATAGGAAGAAATGTCAACTTCAACATAATTTCAAATGAAGAGTATAATTCAGAAAATAGCATAACCACAAATGTAAGCTCATTACAACGCACATATAATTATCTGTATGCACAGTTTCGTAATGATATAACCTTGGCTGAGTTATCAAAATATGCCCATCAAAATCCAACTGCATTATGTCGAACATTTAAACGGGAGACGGGTAAAACAATCTTCCAATTTCTTAATAAGATAAGAATTGAAAATGCTTGTAAACTATTATTAAATACAGATATGAACATTTCCCAAATAGCTTATGAGTCTGGATTTCCCAACTTACCGCATTTTAACAAGCAATTTAAGCTAATCACAAGTAAAACGCCTAGTGATTATAGGGAATCGATTAAATCATGAGTAATAACTGATTCTAAAAGTCATGAAGGGTATTTAAGTCAACAATCTTTATGTAATGTTGGGTTGTTCTGAGACTTTTGCGTTCGACCATTTCTATCGATTGAAATTGGAAATTAAGCCTGTTATTTAGTTTCGTGATAAATTGGTTCCTATTTATTATTAGTACATTCCAGTTGCTTTTTGATAGTTTATTTTTGCAATTAAGAAGTCATAAACTCCTGTTATATATTCCTGTTCTGTAGTGCTAAGCGACTTCTCTGTATCTAAAAGTTTCTCGTATGAGAACGACCCCAAACTATATTGTTGCTTCTTTAATTCATATACCTTTTGCGAAAGAAGGTAATTGTCGTTAGTGACAGTCAGGTTTTGTCTTGCATTGTTTAATTTTGTCACTGCCTCCTGCACTTCATATTGTACATCGGTGGTTTTTTGCTTCATCTCTAAATTGGATTGTACCAGCTTTAGATTAAACTCTTTTACCTGATTGATGTTTTTGAAACTTCCAGAGATTGGAATTGACAATTTAGCACCAACATAGCTGATAGGCGACCAAAAGAAATTATCTGAATAATTAAACCCTTCATTTTGGAAGAATTGAGTATAATTGGCAAAGAGTGAAAGCGTAGGAAGATAGTTCTGCTTTGCTTTTTTTAACTGCAATTCATATCCTAGCTGTTGGATTCTTAGTTGTTTGATTTCCGAACGGTTTACAATTGCATTGTTTGTAGGGTTCACACCGATATTGGTTTCAAAAGAAGATTTCAAAGAATCAGTGAAAATAATGACTGATTGCAGTGGAACATTTATTCTGCACTTCAGGTTCTGAATACTTAACAAGTAGTTTTGCCTTTGCTTTTCGGAATTAGCTTTTGCATTTTTATAATCCAATTCGGCAAGTTGCATATCGCTTTCAAGCAAAGCACCATTACTGTATTTTCCACTGGCTAGGTTGTAATACTCTTTATAGCGGTTTTCATTTCTCCGAGCTATTTCGAATTGTAAATATTTAAGCAAAACATTATCGTATGCTTCGGAAATTTCAACCTTGATATCATTGTTCGATTTATTGTTCTTCTCCTTTTCCATGTCAAGATTGTTTGATGCAATCTTTATATCTGTATATAAGCCCGGTTTGTAGACAGCATAGTTTAAGTCAAGGGA
>Ga0302286_10003259_pt1 | contig 10980 bp, 7 predicted proteins | sample III_Fen_E2_3_FD_198765 | JGI IMG/M metagenome (GOLD analysis project Ga0302286, IMG submission 198765) | Peat permafrost microbial communities from Stordalen Mire near Abisko, Sweden - III_Fen_E2_3 | ecosystem: Environmental > Terrestrial > Soil > Wetlands > Permafrost | place: Sweden: Abisko...
TCGTTTTTGTATAATATTCTTGTTGTTAACCTATCGGATGATGAACCTTCATCCCTCGAATTAATACTGTTTGTGGCTGTATTTGTGGCTGTTATCGGTTTTTTAATTTATATCTTTTAGGTATTTGCTTTTGTCTTTTCACCGAATTTTAATCGTATTTTATTAATAATCACAAGTTTAATGGAGTAATTCTTCCACACTTGTTTTCCTATCATAAATTTTATGGAACATAACCAAGAACCGATTGTGGGCTTGCCCGAAAACGCTTTTCGCGAGTTGAAACCCGGAGAGACGTATGAACCTTTGATGAGTGCCAAAAAGAATTATCCCGAAGTGAGCCGTTATTCGGTAGGCTGGGGATTGTTTATGGCGGTGTTGTTTTCGGCAGCGGCCGCTTACCTTGGGCTAAAAGTGGGACAGGTGTTTGAAGCTGCTATTCCTATTGCCATTATTGCCGTAGGACTTTCGACTGCAACCAAGCGCAAAAATGCGTTGGGCGAAAATGTTATTATTCAGTCTATTGGTGCAAGCTCGGGCGTGATTGTGGCAGGAGCCATTTTTACCCTTCCGGCTCTGTATATTCTGCAAGCCAAATATCCTAATATGTCGGTCGATTTCTTTCAGATTTTTCTGAGTTCGGCTTTGGGAGGCATTTTGGGCATCTTGTTTTTGATTCCGTTTCGTAAATATTTTGTGTCGGATATGCATGGTCAATATCCTTTCCCCGAAGCTACAGCTACCACACAGGTATTGGTGTCGGGTGCCAAAGGCGGCAGTCAGGCAAAACCGTTGATTTTCGCCGGTATTATTGGTGGAGTTTACGACTTTATTGTGGCCACATTCGGTTTTTGGAGTGAAACATTTTCCACGAGAGCCATTCCATTTGGGACGGCAATCGCCGATAAAGTAAAATTGGTGTTCAATCTCAATGTTGGTGCTGCGGTGTTGGGTCTGGGCTATATAGTAGGCTTGCGCTATGCGGCAATTATCTGTGCAGGCTCGGCATTGGTCTGGTTTGTTATCGTGCCACTGTTGCCTTTGCTTGGTGATGCTACTTTGCAATCGTTGACTCCAACTTATACGCCGCTTCCCGGTGGTGTGGATGCAATGACTGCTGAGCTGATTTTCAAAACATTTGCCCGTCACATTGGTATTGGCGGTATTGCAATGGCCGGTATTATAGGTATTATCCGTTCCTGGGATATTATTCGTAGTGCAGTGGGTTTGGCAGCGAAAGAAATTGGTGGAAAATCGAGCGGTACAAAAATGGTCATCACACGCACTCAACGCGATTTGTCGATGAAGATTCTGGCCATTGGTGTTGTTTTGGCATTGATTGCCATTTTCATATTCTTCTACTTTGGGGTGGTTCACAATTTATTGTACGCATTGGTGGGACTGGCAGTAATTGCTATTATTGCGTTTTTGTTTACCACCGTGGCGGCAAATGCCATAGCCATTGTAGGTACAAATCCGGTTTCGGGTATGACATTGATGACGCTTATCCTTGCTTCGGTGGTGATGGTGGCTGTAGGTCTGAAAGGCACTTCAGGGATGTTGGCTGCATTGATTATGGGTGGAGTGGTATGCACAGCATTATCGATGGCAGGTGGTTTTATTACCGACCTCAAAATTGGGTACTGGCTTGGAAGTACTCCCGCCAAACAGCAGGGATGGAAGTTTCTGGGAACGCTTGTTTCAGCAGCAACTGTTGGTGGTGTAATGATGATATTGAATAAAACGTATGGCTTTACCGGTCCGCATGCTTTGGTAGCACCTCAGGCAAATGCAATGGCTGCGGTTATTGAACCATTAATGTCGGGAACCGGCGCTCCCTGGTTTTTGTATGCCATAGGTGCCACAATTGCTATAATCCTGACTGGATTCAAAATCCCGGCATTGGCCTTTGCGCTTGGAATGTTTATTCCCATGGAGCTCAATGCTCCGCTATTGGTTGGTGGAATTATTGCATGGTATGTTTCGACTCGTAGTAAAGACGAATCGTTGAACAAAGCCCGTTTAGATAAAGGGACGTTGCTTGCTTCCGGATTTATTGCAGGTGGTGCATTGATGGGCGTGGTGAGCGCGGCTTTACGTTTCGGCGGATTTAACCTGACGAATAAAGCATGGGTCGAAAGTTACGGTGCACAGTGGCTGGCACTGGTGATGTATGGTGCCATTATCGGATATTTGGTATATGACTCAATGCGTGCCAAACCTGAAAAAGAATAAATGATTTTTGAATTTTAAAAAGATGAAAAAACGAATAATTTGGAGCTTGTTAGCCACGGCAATTGTGCTGACCGGTTGCTGCCAATATAAGATGGTGCAAACCACGGCATCGCATATTCCTGTCGATCAGCGGGCTGAATCAATAAAAGACAAGGGAATTGCCCAGATGATTAAACCTTTCGAGGATGTGGCAGTCAAAGTAGCTAATGAAGTGATTGGCTATACCGATCAGGAGTTATTGCCCGGCCGTCCCGAAGGGTTGTTGTCTAACTTTTTTGCGGACGTGTTGTTGTCGTATGGACAAAGACTTTCGGCAGGCAAAGTTGATTTTGCCCTCACTAATCCGGGTGGTTTGCGCAAGCCAATTCCCAAAGGAAATATTACTGTGGGCACCATATATGAGCTCATGCCTTTTGAAAATGCTTTGGTGGTGCTCGATTTGACAGGAGTACAGGTGCAGGAATTGGCCGATAGTGTTGCCAGTCATCATGGAAGCCCGGTGTCGGGAATCAAATTTGGAATAAAGAAAAAGAAGGCGGTGAATGTGTTGATACAAGGCAATCCGCTTGATTTGAAGGCTGTGTATCGCGTAGTGGCAAACGATTATATTGCAAAAGGAAACGATTTCTTTTTTACGCTTACCAAAGCCACAAAAATGGAAACTTTATCGGTTTCGATGCGCGATGCGATTATCGGTTATATCAGACAACAAACTGCTGCAGGAAAAATAATTCATATAGAATTAGACGGGAGGGAGTATGAGGAAAAATAACAATCTCATTATCATGCTGATGGTTGCTCTTCTGGCTTCATGCAGCACTCAACGGTTGGTGGTACTTAGTACCAACGATACTCATAGTCAGATTATGCCTGCTGTGGATAGTACGGGTGGATATGCCCGTCGTTTAGGTATTATCGATACGATTCGGGCACACAATCCGAATGTGATTCTGGTGGACGATGGCGATTTTTCGCAAGGAACGGTCTTTTTTAATTTTTTCAAAGGCGATGTAGAGGTTGCCGGAATGAGCGCCATGAAGTACGATGCCGTTACATTCGGTAACCATGAGTTCGATAATGGCGTGGATAGCCTTGCAAAACATCTTGCCAAAGCAACTTTTCCGATTGTTTGTGCCAATTATCAAGTGACCGGTACTGCCTTGGAACCGTATGTAAAGCCTTATATTATTCTGAAAAAAGGGAAACTGAAAGTGGGCATTTTTGGTTTGGGAGTGAATCCTGTAAACCTGATTGCCGATTACAATTTCAAGGGAATCACTTTTTTGAATCCCGAAGAAACTGCCAATGCCATTGCAGAGAAGTTGAAGAAACAGGAAAAGTGCGATGTGGTAATTTGCATTTCGCACTCCGGTACGGCACGCAACGCGAAGTTTTCAGACTGGACAATCGCTAAGAAATCACGATATATTGACTTGATTTGCGGGGGACATTCGCACGAAATGATAAACGATAAAGTGTCCAATGCCGATGGCAAACCGGTGCAAATTATTCAGACGGGTAAAACCGGAGCAAATCTCGGGCGGGTGGATATGGTGTTTAAGAAGTAACGTCAATTGCAACACAAAACCGAAAAGACATAATTTTTTTTCTTGTCTGCATTGCTTTGATTTTTCTGTCATTATGTTTAACTCTGATTTTTAGGCTTTTAAATATAAAAAATAATCAATTATAAATATTCAGAGATAAATTTAATTTAATGACACACACCTTATTTTTTCGTACAACACTTGTCTGTTTGCTGATGTTTACCCTCGGATTTACGGGAGTTTCGGCACAGAAGCCTGTAAAAAGAACGACTCAGGGCGCTATCGATACTGAACCTTTTGGTGATAGTACCCGTCATTGGTACGGCATTGCCGACAAAGGCAATATTATTCAGCCAAAGAAAAACCAACCTCGCTACGAAGTAACGGAAGTTTCCAAAATTGCAGATAATATTTTGCTATATCAACGCAATAACGGCGGTTGGCCAAAGAACTACGATATGCAGGCCATTCTTACTCCGGCACAAAAAGACAGTCTGGTAAAGACAAAGCACATTTTGCATACTACCATCGATAATTCTACTTCCTATACACATGTCGATTATCTTGCTCAGGCTTATACCTTGACAAAAAATGAACGATACAAAAAAGCAGCATTGCACGGTATCGAATATTTGATTTCGGCTCAATATGCCAATGGTGGGTGGCCGCAGTATTATCCTATAGAACCAGGGCGTTACAGCCGTTATATCACATTCAACGATGGAGCATATATCGGAGTCATGGAAATGTTACAAAAAATTGTGGATGGCGATTCCAACTACTCGTTTTTGGACGAGAAGATGCGCAAAAAAGCACAAGAATCTTATGAAAAGGGTCTTGATTGTATCCTGAAATGTCAGATTTTGGATATGGGCGTATTGACCGTATGGTGCCAGCAACACGATGATAAAGACTTGTCTCCCGCATGGGCACGTGCTTTTGAGCCACCAAGTATATGTAATGGCGAAAGCAGCGAAATAGTATTGTTTTTGATGAGGCAAAAAAATTCTTCTCCGGCTATTGTTCGTTCTGTAAAGAGCGCTGTAGCATGGTTCAAAGCATCCGAAATTCATGGTGTCCGTGTCAAAACCGTTCAGGCTCCACCGTTAAAAACTCCTTTCAGAATTACCACAACCGATCGTGTGGTGGTAAACGACTCACTTGCTCCTACCATTTGGACTCGTTATTACGAGCTCGAAACACATCGTCCGCTATTCTGCGACCGCAACAGTAAATTCTTATATAAGTTATCGGACGTAAGTCGTGAGCGACGCAGCGGATACGGTTGGTATACCTACGCTCCTCAGGAAGTACTCAACAAATATCCAGAGTGGCTGGCACAGCATCCCTGATTTATCGGACTAAGAAAAAAAGCAGCATTCAGTAGGTTTTCCACTGGATGCTGCTTTTTTTGTGCAGGAGGGAATAATATAAGGTAAATAACAGAAAAATAAACGGTTCATTCATCATTTTTTGTATATTTGTGGCTTAAAAATCTAATAACCGTGATTCGAATTTGCTTGACGGCAATAATAAAAGGAATGAATGAAAGCTATAAATAAGTATTTAATAGGTGCAATTGTAATTTTGTGGACAATAGCCTGTTTTGTCTTTTTTCAGTGGTTTTATCTCAATCATTTGTTCTATCGCTTGCAGCTTCAGCTCTTTTTATATTCTGCTGATTACCTGAATTCTTATTTTCAACAGCCGGCTTGGCTTGCCTCTCTTGTCGGTGATTTTCTCACGCAATTTTTCTATTTCAACTATGCAGGAGCTCTCACTATTACATTGTCATTGCTACTGTTAGGTGTCATTTTTTATTCTTCGCTGGGTAGATTTTTCACACTTTTCAATGCTTATTCAACGCGCAATGTTACCATGTGGGTATGGCTTAAATTACTAATTACACTCGGTTTTATCACCTGGGAAGCCATGCGTAGCTGTGGATTAAATTATGAACTATCTTCCACTCTCTCACTCATTGGTGGGCTGCTCCTATTCAGACTATATGCTGCTTGTTTGTGCAAAAAGTGGTGGCTCCTCATTTTGGGTTTGTTACTGCTCCCATTCGCCTATTGGCTTTTTGGTTATGGAATATGGCTTTTCTTGCTATTTGCAGTAGTTTTCGAGTTTTTTTCTCACCGATACTGGGTTGCAATCTTACTTTTATTAGTGGCATTGCCAATACCTGCGCTTTTGCGACCACATTATCATTTCACTTTTGCGCAAGCATATCGGTATCCCGCTGTTACGTTTTTCGATTCCCCGGATTTAAATCAGGAAAAACTCTTAGAAATGGATGCCGAAAGCTCTTTTGGCCATTGGAATAGAGTATTGCAGCTAACCGAAAAAGTTGATTTTCATTCAAGCATTGTAACCTATTTCTACAACCTGTCACATGGGATGTGTGGCACTTTGCCGGATCAATTATTGAGAACCTACCAACCCGGGCCATTGGGTTTACTGGTTCAGTTAAGCCCACAAACGCCCACGTTTGCAGTATGGTGCAGTAACGAAGCCTGGTTTCAGTTGGGCGATATGACAATGGCCGAACATTCTGCACTTTTGGCAATGATTTTTTCGCCCAATCATCGCAGTGCGCGCATGGTAAAACGGTTGGCCGAAATCAATATGGTGAATGGCGATACGGAAGCTACCATGAAATATTTGAGGTTATTACAAAAAACATGGCTTTACAAAGAGTGGGCTGAGCAATGCATCCCCGGCAAAGAGAGTCCACAAGTGAAGAGTTGGCTGGAAAAGAAAAGAACACTGATACCGGTGCTGGATACCCTGCGTGCTACCAACGACCAAACGCTCTCGCTACGTGCATTGCTCAATAGCCATCGAGACAATAAGCTGGCATTGGATTACCTGCTTTGTTATGATTTACTCTCCAAAGATATAAAAGCATTTATGGACGATTACGACAAATATAGAAGTAAGGATGATGCACCTAACCGACTGTATAGTCAGGGTTTACTAATAGGGTTGATGCAACGAAAGGCCACCATTGAGGAGGTGAAACATTATGCTATATTTCCTGATGCGTATAACGATTTTATGGAATATACCCACCGCAACGAAGCCGGTGCCAACGGACGTACTTTGCAACCGCAATATGGGAAAACCTATTGGTTCTATTATCAATTTGCTACATTCTCACCACGATGAAACGAACATGTTGTTTCACAACACCCAAGAGAATGATAATAATCACAACAACTATGGAGTTCCATACTTCCAAAGATGAAAAAATGATTATAGTATGAAAAATAGAAAAATTATTTCTATCATGCTGCTTTGCAGCTTTATGCTGTATGCCTGCACACCTAAGCCTCAACAGGTAACGCATTCGGATGCTTTGCCTCCGCTCTATCCCGATTATGCCAACGTGGTCATTCCTTACAACATTGCACCGCTCAATTTCTTATTGCGCAACGATGCAGATGCCATGGAGGTAAAAATCAGTGGAAAGACGGATAGTCTGATTGTGTATGGTAGCAATAAAATAAAATTTCCGATTGATGCCTGGAAACGCTTGTTGAAGAACGAAGCAGACCGAACGCTTATTGTGCAGGTTACCGCGCGTGAACATGGACAATGGATTGCCTATCGTCCGTTTCAATGGGAGGTGGTGAGTGATAAAATAGACAGCTATTTAAGCTACCGCCTCATAGAACCGGGTTACGAGGTGTGGAATGCTTTGCAGGTGCGTGAACGCAACCTGGAGAATTTTGAGGAGCGAGTAATTGCTGATAATAATCAAGTAGACAGGTCGTGCATGAACTGTCACATCTATGGCAATCAGAATGGAAATCTCTCGATGGTGCATGTGCGGGGAAAGGATGGAGGAACCATTTTAAACCGCGATGGTAAATTGCGAAAACTGAAATTGAAAACGGATGATATGATATCGGGTGCGGTCTATGGAGCATTTCATCCATCTGGGCGCTTTGGCGTGTTTTCTACCAACATTATTATCCCCGAATTTCACGCGCAAGGCAGTCGTCGGTTGGAAGTGTACGACACGGCATCGGATGTGGTAGTAGCCGATTTCGACAGTAACCAAATGTTGCAATCGCCTCTGCTTTCTAACCCGAAGGTGTTCGAAACCTTCCCCGTCTTCTCTGCCGATGGCAAGGCAATCTATTTCTGCTCGGCTCCCGAAGTGGCTTTGCCCGCTGATGTGAAGAAGCTGAAATACAGCCTTTGCCGAATTTCGTTTGATGCCGCAACAAAACAGTTTGGCACCACGGTGGATACATTGTGGAATGCCCGTCTGACGGGTAAATCGGTGTGCCATCTCAAAACTTCGCCCGATGGGAAATACATTCTCTATACCGTAGCCGATTACGGCACCTTCCCAATATGGCACCGCGAGGCCGACCTGCAAATGATGAACCTGCAAACGGGTCAGGTGGATAACCTCACGGCGGTAAATTCCAATAAATCGGATACTTATCACAGTTGGTCATCCAACAGCAGGTGGTTTGTTTTTGCCAGCAAGCGTGACGACGGGCAGTATGGAAAGCCCTATTTTGCCTACGTGGATAAAACCGGCAAGGTGCACAAACCCTTTGTGATGCCTCAGAAAGACCCCGCACACTACGATGAAACATTGAAGTCGTACAATATTCCCGAACTGTCGGCCACCAAACTACACTTCGATGCAGGTGATGTGGAGAAACTTTATAAAAAACAGAAAGCGGAGACGTTTAAGTGATGCTTTTGTTCCAAGAGAGGAATGTGCTCGGTTTTTATCTGTTGTCCTCTATGTGTTATGCATCGTCCTCGGTCTTGTAAGTAAGTCATTCTCTGCTCTCAATCCTCTAAAAGGAACCCTACTTTCAGGTAAAACTACGCGTACTTTCAGTTAAAAGTACGTGTACTTTTTGAGAAGAGTAGCGGTACTTTCGGGTAAAAGTACGTGTACTTTTCCAAATTGGCACATTTCCCATTTTCCTCGGATATTTTTTGTAATTTTGCAGGTCAAAATTAAAAGTATATCTCATTAAATAATAATCGCTTAACGTTCATGGAATTAGCCAGCAAATACAATCCCTCGGAAGTAGAATCGAAATGGTATCAATATTGGATGGAGAATGGTTTCTTTAAGTCGCAACCTGATGAAAGAGAGCCTTATACAATTGTGATTCCTCCGCCAAATGTCACCGGTGTGCTGCACATGGGTCACATGCTCAACAATACTATTCAGGATATTCTTATCCGTCGTGCCCGCATGTTGGGCAAAAATGCCTGCTGGGTTCCAGGCACCGACCATGCCTCCATTGCCACCGAGGCCAAGGTGGTGGGCAAACTGGCTGCCGAAGGTATCAGAAAAACCGACCTCACCCGCGAGGCATTTCTCGACCATGCCTGGGAGTGGACACACAAGCACGGCGGCATAATTTTAGAACAATTGAAAAAGCTCGGTGCCTCTTGCGACTGGGATCGTACCTGCTTCACCATGGACAAAGCCCGTTCGGAGAGCGTACTCAAAGTCTTTGTCGATTTGTACAACAAAGGCTTGATTTACCGCGGTGTGCGCATGGTCAACTGGGATCCTGCGGCGCTAACCGCACTCTCGGACGAAGAGGTGATTCACAAAGAACAACAAGGGAAATTGTATTATCTGCGCTATAAAATTGAGGGAGAATCGGGATGGGCTGTGGTGGCAACTACCCGCCCTGAAACGATAATGGGCGATACTGCGATGTGCATCAACCCCAATGACCCGAAAAATGCTCATCTTAAAGGCAAAAAAGTGATTGTGCCGTTGATTAATCGTGTGATTCCGGTAATCGAAGACGAATATGTGGATATTGAGTTCGGTACAGGTTGCCTCAAGGTGACTCCGGCACACGATGTAAACGACTATATGCTGGGCGAAAAATACAACTTGCCTTCCATTGATATTTTCAACGACAACGGCACTTTGAATGAGAATGGCGCTCAGTATGCCGGAAAGGATCGCTTTGAAGTCCGCAAACAGATAGAGAAGGATTTGGCGGATGCCGGTCTGCTCGAAAAGCTGGAAGATTATACCAATAAAGTAGGCTTTTCCGAACGCACCAATGTACCAATCGAACCGAAACTCTCCATGCAATGGTTTCTTAAAATGGAGGAGCTTGCCAAGCCTGCTTTGGATGCAGTGATGAGTGACGAAATTCAACTCGTGCCGCCAAAATTCAAGAACACTTATCGCCACTGGATGGAGAATGTGAAGGATTGGTGTATCTCGCGTCAGTTATGGTGGGGGCATCGCATTCCGGCCTATTTCCTTCCAAAAGGCGGTGTGGTGGTAGCCGAATCGAAAGAAGAAGCCTACCAAAAAGCATTGTCAATTGTCAACTATCCATTGTCAATTGACGATTTGCGTCAGGACGAAGATGTGCTCGACACTTGGTTCTCTTCGTGGTTGTGGCCAATCTCTGTATTTGATGGCATTAATTATCCTGACAATAAAGATATTAGTTATTATTATCCTACAAGTGACTTGGTAACAGGTCCCGATATTCTCTTTTTCTGGGTAGCCCGTATGATTATTTCGGGTTATGAATATCGCCAGAAACCTTGTTTCAAGAATGTCTATCTCACCGGAATTGTACGCGACAAACAAGGACGAAAGATGTCGAAATCGTTGGGTAATTCTCCCGAGCCGCTTCAGTTGATTGAACAATTTGGTGCCGATGGCGTACGCATGGGTATGATGCTTGCTGCACCTGCGGGAAATGATATTCTGTTCGATGAGGCGCTTTGCGAACAAGGGCGAAACTTCAACAATAAGATTTGGAATGCGTTGCGCCTGTTGAAAGGGTGGGAGAGTGCCGATATTGCGCAACCGGGATCATCGAAAATTGCCATTCGTTGGTTTGATGCCAAACTGAGTCAAACCATTGAGGAGATAGACGACCTCTTCGGCAAATACCGTATCAGCGAAGCCCTGATGGCGGTGTATAAACTCTTTTGGGATGATTTCTCGGCATCATATCTGGAACTTATTAAACCGGCATATCAACAACCGATAGATAAAGCAACACTCAATACAACTGTTGGTTTCTTTGAAAAACTGCTAAAACTCTTGCATCCTTTTATGCCTTTCATTACCGAAGAGCTTTACCATGCATTGAACGAACGTGGTGAAAAAGATAGCATTATGGTAAGTCTGATGCCTGTTGCAGGAGTTGTAGATAATGAC
>Ga0302286_10003261_pt1 | contig 10978 bp, 6 predicted proteins | sample III_Fen_E2_3_FD_198765 | JGI IMG/M metagenome (GOLD analysis project Ga0302286, IMG submission 198765) | Peat permafrost microbial communities from Stordalen Mire near Abisko, Sweden - III_Fen_E2_3 | ecosystem: Environmental > Terrestrial > Soil > Wetlands > Permafrost | place: Sweden: Abisko...
TTTTTGATTTTTAGAGAGTGTCCAAAAAAGTGTGTAAATGGTTTATCTCCTTTCGATCAAATATAATTCATTTATTTTCACTCTGTCAGGATAAAGTATTTTAAACTGGTTTGCGATAATCGGCCAGTTTTTAATAGTTTGTCTCCAGGCAAAAGCGGCTTGCTGTATAGCAAGGTAAACGGCCTTTTTCATAGCCTCGTCATCGGGGAACATGATCTTGTTTTTTGTAAATTTTCGGATGTTCCTGTTAAGGTTTTCAATAATGTTAGTAGTGTAGATAATCGTTCGTATTTCGCTCGGGAACCCGAAAAAGACAGTTAACTCGTCCCAGTTTGCCTGCCAGGATTTGATGGCATAGGGATATTTCTTTTCCCATTTGGTTTCAAGTCTATAGAAAGCTTCCTGTGCATAATCCAGGTTAATAGCCCCATAAACTTCTTTAAGATCTTTCATAAATTCTCTTTTCTCTTTAGCTGCAACATACCTCATGGTATTTCGGATTTGGTGCACGATGCACAGTTGGGTAACTGTTTCCGGGAAAATGGCTTTAATCGCTTTTGTAAGCCCTTTCAGATTTTCGTGCTATTCCCATGCTTTCCTTCCAATTAATAAACTCAAATCTACCATGTTTCAATTACATTTGTGTGAATAAAACATCCCAACAAACATACGAGGTTATCGGAACAAGCAATGAGTATATCTTTCACCCCCCTGATTTTTAAATCATCCAGAACGTTCATCCAAAAGGAGGCTGATTCTGTTTCATTGATCCACATGCGGATAACCTCCTTCTTCCCTGCGGTATTAAGCCCAATGACCAGGTAAATACTTTTGTTGATAATCTTTCCTTCATGCCTTACTTTAAGGCTAATGCCATCGAGCCAGACAATCAGATAAGTGTCATCCAGAGGTCGTTGTTGCCATACCGCAATGTCCGATATAATCTGATCGGTGATGTTTGATATCGAAGAGTTACTGATGGTTACCCCATAAATCTCTTTGATTTGCCTTTCAATATCACGGGTAGACATTCCTTTGGCATACAACGACACAACAATACTTTCAATCTTTTCGATTACTTTTTGCCGTTTAGGGACGATCAATGGTTCAAAATCAGCATTCCTGTCACGCGGAACATCAATGATGACTTCACCTGATTCAGTTTTGATCAGTTTCCGGGTTTTTCCATTGCGCGAGTTTCCCGACCCATTGCCCAAAGGGTTGTTCTTATCGTAGCCAAGGTGGTCGGTTAGTTCGCCTTCAAGCATCTGTTCTATGCCACGTTTAAACAAACTGCTCAAGAAGCCATTGAGCTCTTCCATAGTTTTAAAACGGGCGAAAAAGTCTTCTGGCAAGCTTGCCAGAAGACTTTCATAATCATTGCTTACTTTCTTTCTTATTCATAGTCATATAAATGATAAAATTATTATTTCTTTTTATTTTATCATTTACACAGATTTTTGGATACTACCGATGTCGAAGATCAGCATCTGGACATCGTGAACAGGCATCTGCATGTGACAGGCATCTGGATAAAATAAAATTCAAGCTACCTCAACCAAATCATCAAAAATAACGTTAACTTAACATTCAAATAATTGGGAAAACAACGATTACTTGAAACAGAACTTAATTCACAGCCTTATATGGACTTCATCAATAAAACAATGGAAGAACTCGTCGAAGGGTGGACGGGTTTAAAGCAAGAACTTGATTCCGCAAAAATTGCATTGCTCGAAAGTGAAGGGAAATACCGGAATTTACTTGAAAACATCAACGATGTCCTGTACGAAACTGACAACAAGGGCGTTATTGTCTACATCAGTCCTTCGGTAAAAAAAACGCTTGGATATGATGCAAAAGATGTTGTTGGCAAAAATTTCCTCGATTTTGTGGGCGAAAATGCTGATTATCTGACAAAAAGATTTCAGGATCTACGCGAGAATCACGACATACAGAATGAGTACAAAACAACCACCACTTCCGGAGAAACCCGATGGATTCGTTTATCGACCAAGGCTATTTTCGAAGACGATCATTTCAAGGGAGGTTCAGGAACGCTCATCGACATCACCGAAAAGAAGCTCGTTGAACTGGAGCTTCAAAAAAGCGAATCGCTTTACCGGTCCATCCTCAATGCCTCGCCCGACACCATTATCATTACCGATTTGAAAGGACAAATCCTGTTTACCTCGCCCATGGCTTTGAAAATGTATGGCTACCCACATCCCGACGTTTTTCTGAACCACTCGATTTTCGATTATATTGATACAAAAGACCACGACAAAGCCCGTGCTGCCATTCAGAAAATGTTTGATGGCAAATTTTCAGGAGCTACGGAATACAAGGGAATCAGGGCTGATGGAACTACCTTCGATACCGATGTAAATGGAGAATTTATAAGAGATGCCGAAGGAAATTTCACAAGCATGATTTTTGTCTGCCGCGATATTTCTGATCGAAAAGCGACAGAAGAGGGACTTCGAAAACTCTCGCGCGCTGTTGAACAGAGTCCGGTAAGCATCGTTATTACCAACATTGACGGGAACATTGAGTATGCCAACCCCAAAGCATCTGAAACAACCGGGTACATGCTCGAAGAGTTAGTTGGTAAAAATCCGAGGGTGTTAAAATCGGGGGAAACGTTGGACAAGGATTATGATACACTCTGGAAAACGATCATCTCAGGCCAGGAATGGCGAGGAGTAATTCATAATCGGAAGAAAAACGGAGAACTCTACTGGGAAGCATCAACCATTTCGCCTATCATTGATACAAACGGTAAAATAACACATTACCTGGCAGTAAAAGAAGATATTACCGAACACAGGATTGCAGAAGAGAAAATCAGGCAGCAAAACGAACGGTTAAACGCCATCGTCAGTGCAATGCCCGACTTAATTTTTGTCATGGATAAAGATGGCAATTACCTTGAACATTACAGTTCAAATATAAAGGATTTGCTGGCTCCCCGCGACCATTTGATTGGCATGAACCTGAAGGATATATTTAATGAAAAAACGGCTCGCTTACATCTTCAAAAAATAGAAGAATGCCTTCAGCATAAGAAACTGGTAACTTACGATTATTCAGTTAATGACAATAACACGTTCACCTTTTTTGAAGTAAGGCTGGCTCCGATGGGCGACAATAAGGTTTTACGGTTTGTAAGAGATTTCACCGAGAAAAAATTAAAAGATGATGAATTAAAAAAACTCTCACTGGCGGTTGAACAGAGTCCCGTTTCGATTGTAATTACCGACCTTAATGCCAATATTGAATACATCAATCCGGCCTTCCTGGCAACAACCGGATACAGTTACGATGAAATAATAGGTAGCAATACAAAAATACTGAAGTCAGGAGAAACCGATAGCGCCGTTTACAAAGATTTGTGGGAAACCATTGTTTCGGGTAAACAATGGCAAACCGAATGGACAAACCGCAAGAAAAATGGCGAACTATACTGGGAACATATTTCGATCTCTCAGATTCATGATGAATCCGGGAAAATAATGAATTACCTGGCGGTGAAGCAAGACATTACCCCACGAAAACGAGCTGAAAAGGAAATTCGTGAATTGAATGCCAATCTCGAACTGAAAATTGAACAACGAACAGCGCAACTGGCTGAGACCAACGAAAATCTGCTCAAAGAAATTGAGGTACGGAAAAAAGCTGAAATCGAAAGCAGCAAAGCCAAAATTGAAGCAGAACAGGCGAACCTGGCAAAAAGCGAATTCCTTTCACGAATGAGCCACGAGTTGCGGACACCGATGAATTCGATTCTTGGTTTTGCCCAATTGCTTCAAATGGGCGAACTTAACCTGGTTCAAAGTAAAGGAGTTGGTCATATTTTGCGCAGTGGAAAGCATTTGCTCGATTTGATCAACGAAGTATTAGACATATCGCGCATCGAGGCCGGACGACTTTCGCTTTCGCTCGAACCGGTACAATTAAACAAAATCATTCCCGAAATGATTGACGTTGTCAGGCCACAAACGGTCGACCGACAATTAATGATTAAACTGGTAGAATCACCTGCCAATCAATTTTTCGTTAAGTCCGACCGCCAGCGCTTAAAACAAGTATTGTTAAACATTCTGAATAATGCCATTAAATACAATAAAACAGGAGGTTATGTATTCATTAAAACGGAAGTGATGCCCCCAAACCCGATTGGCATTGTTCCGGTCAGAATCTCGGTAACCGATACCGGTGTGGGAATTTCGTCCGACAACATTTCTAAACTTTTTAAACCGTTCGAGCGGATTGGAGCCGAAAAAACTGCCACCGAAGGCACCGGACTTGGATTAACTGTTGTAAAAAGGCTGATGGATGCCATGGGTGGATCGATTGGTGTAGAAAGCATACCAGATAAAGGAAGTACCTTTTGGATTGAGCTGCCCCATTGCGAAAATCAACTCGAAATCATTAATAAAACAGGCAAGTTAACCGAATTAGAAACCCGGTCGAACGATCAATCGGGCACCATTTTGTATGTTGAAGACAATGCATCAAATGTTGAATTGATTGAACAAATTCTCTTCAACCAACGTTCTGGTATAAAACTAATAACTACTATTTACGGAAAGCAAGCAGTAGAATTGGCAATAGCAAATAACCCTGATTTAATTCTTCTTGATCTAAACCTACCGGATATACATGGTAGCGAAGTACTCAAACTACTTCAGGTTGAAGAAAAAACAAAAGCCATGCCGGTTGTTATAATCAGCGCCGATGCCATGCCGCAACAGCTTAACAAATCATTAAAAGATGGAGCAAAATATTTTTTGACCAAACCACTTGATTTGTTTGCTTTTCTGAAGATAGTAGACGAATTTATTACAAGTAACGAACAATCTTAAACAATTAAAACGAAAGACCATGATTGACTCGACCCTAAAAAATGCAAACATCCTAATCGTTGATGATCAGGAGTCAAATATTTGTGTATTGGAATCTTTCCTTGAAATTCAGGGATTTACAAATATCAAAACAACGACCGATCCCCGTCAGGTGGTTCAGTTGTTTGCCAGCTTCAGCCCCGATTTGATTTTGCTCGACCTTATGATGCCGCATCTTTCAGGCTTCGAGGTGATGATGCAACTCAAATCACTTATTTCGGCCAACACCCACCTACCCATCCTGGTACTTACCGCTGATTTCACTTCAGAAACCAGGCAACGGGCACTTTCCAGCGGAGCAACCGATTTCTTAACCAAACCATTCGATCTGGACGAAGTGGGCCTGCGAATTCAAAATTTGCTTTATACATACTATCTTCAACAACAATTGCAAAAGCAGAATCAGATTTTAGAAGAGAAAGTGAAGGAAAGGACTTCGGAACTGGAAAAGAAAAACATGGAACTGAACCTCGCCAAAGAAAAGGCAGAGGCCAGCGACAAGCTTAAAAGTTCGTTCATTAACAACATTTCGCACGAGATACGAACTCCCTTAAACGTAATTTTGGGTTTTAGCCAGATGTTGACCGAACAAAACCTGCTGCCTGAGGAACGGGAAGAATATATGATTTTGCTGAATAAAAGCAGCTATCGGCTTATTAACACCGTTACGAATTTCATGGACATCTCTTTACTGAAATCAGGCAATCAGAAAGTTTTCAAATCTGAATTTGAGCCCAAATTTCTGATTCAGGAAGTTGCCGAAAAATTTCGCGATGTCTGCGATGCCAAAAAGATAAAAATCTCAATTAATGTTCCTGATGATCAAAAGGAATATAAAATCAACACCGACAAGGAATTGTTGCGAAAGACACTTCATCAGTTGTTAGACAATGCGGTTAAATTTACCCGCACCGGAACCATTACTGTAGGATTCAAAAAAAATAATTCCGACCTGCATTTTTTTGTGGAAGATACCGGTATCGGAATTTCTGATCAGAACAGGGATCAGATATTTGGAATTTTTGTTCAGGAAAATAACTCGAATACCCGTGGTTACGAAGGAAGCGGAATTGGATTATCAATCGCCAAAGGAATCCTCGAATTATTAGGCAGTGAAATCAAGCTGACTTCAGAAAAGGGAAAAGGATCAAAATTTTACTTCACCTTTCCGGTCATCGAATCGCAAGCCAAAGGTCAGGCGAAGAGTAAAATTCGAATTAACGTGAATAACAATGGGAAACAAACCATTCTGATTGCCGAAGATAACGACAACAATTTCTTCTATTTGGATTTGATCCTAAAGAACGAATTTACGGAAATCATTCACGCGTGGAATGGCATTGAAGCTGTTGATCTGTGCAGAAATCACCCTGAAGTTTCCTTGGTTTTAATGGATTTAAAAATGCCGGAAATGAATGGTTTTGAAGCGACGGAACAGATCAGGCAATTTAGGGACGACGTGCCAATCATCGCCATAACAGCCTATTCGGGAAACGAAGATAAACAAATGGCCCATGAAGCCGGATGCGACGACTTTATTACAAAACCCATCAACAAGCAATTTTTGCTGGAAAAATTAACCGAGTATGGTTTAAACCGACCCAAGAATTAATGATCAAAAAAAATCGTCTGGAACAAACCGGAATCCACTATTAAACACTGTTTACTGTAACTGATTACTTCCGGCCACGACTGTGTAAAAATCTTCTATATTCAGGTATTGCTGAGCCAGTTGCATCAATTCGGCTGAGGTTATGTTTCGAAGAACCTTCAAGGCCTGGTCGTAAAACGAATAGTCTAAACCAAAATCGTTGATGGCTTTAAAGCTACTGGCCAAGGCAAACGGTCCATCAAAATCGCGTAAAAACTCGCCCAGAAGATAACTCTTTACCGTTTCCAATTCGTTTTCGGATACCAGTTCGGTTTGAAGTCGTTTCATTTCAACCGCAATTTCGGCAAGCGTAGGTTCAATGTATTCATTGCCAACTTCGGTCGAAATAACCAGGTAACTGGCTTTTTTTAAGTTTAGTACATAGCTTCCGATTCCATAGGTATAACCCTTTTCTTCGCGGATGTTGGTCATAAGCCGCGATCCGAAATAACCGCCCAGGATGGTGCTCAAAATGGAAAGCGCATGAAAATCGGGATGGCTTTTCGGTACCCAGAACTTACCCACCCGAATAGCCGATTGTATGCCGTTGGCCTTTTCAACATGATGCTTTTTCACCGGTGACGGACAAATTTCATATTCAGGAATAACCACCGGACTTTGCTGCCAGTCGGTTCCGCCAAAATAGCGGTCCAAAAGTTGAAGTACCTCTTCGTTAATGTTTCCGGATGCAATAATGTGGCAGTTTCCGGAGTGATAAAAAGTTTTGTAAAACCGCATCAAATCTTCCCGTGTGATCTGATCAAAATCCTCAAGCTTGTTGTTGATGGCATAGGGATGCGCATCGCCAAACATCACCTGAGTGAATTTTTTCTGGCAAAGAGTGCGTACTTTCTCGTTTTCGAGCAGCCATTTCTGTTTGTTTTTGGCAATGAGAACTTCGAGCTCGTGCTCCGGAAATATGGAGCGTTTGATCAAATCTTCCGTCACTTCCAAGATGGCAGACAGGTGTTTTCCGAGGCTCACCACGTTTACAAATCCCTGACTCTGGTCAACAGTCAGCTGAAGGTAAGCGCCAAAAAAGTCGAATTTCTCGGCAATTTCGGTTGCTGTAAAATTCCGACTTCCTTCTTCGAACATCGAATTACAAAGGCTTGCCACCAGGTTGGTCGTCTGAAACCAGGTTCCTGCTTCAAAAATGAAATCAATTTTAACCACATCCTGTGTTCCGGCATTGACGAAATAAACCGGAATTCCATTCGAAAGACGACGACTTTCGGCTTTCACCAGGTCGATGTGTTCAATCGGGTTAACGGTGGGTTGTATCGAGCGATTCAGCATGTTTTATTTTTTAGCAATGTAATGGAGAACCGAACAGTTTTCGGGCCTGAAAATATGTTGCGACACTTCCTGAATTTGTTCGGAAGTGACTGACCGATAACTTTCTACCTGGGTATTAATCAGGTTTGCATCCTGAAGTATTTCGTTGGTAGCCAGATTCATCGCCTTGGTCAGGTAATTCATTTCGCCATACACAATGTTGGCTTCTACTTTATTTTTCACTTTCTCGAGTTCGTATTCCGGCACACGGTCCTGTTTCATGCGATCCAGTTCGCGTTCGATGGCTTTCCGGGCAAAATCAAGCGAAACGCCGTTGCTCGGTTTTCCTGAAACGACAAACAAGCCCGGCTCAAAATCTCCTGAAAGATAGGCATCCAATTCGGTAAAGATTTTTTCTTTCTGAACCAGGTTTATGTACATCCGCGACGAATTTCCGTTCGAAAGCACGTCGGAAACCAGGTCGGTGGCGTAATACACCGGATCGAGCCGGTCGGCTGTATGATAAGCCATGTAAATCGTATCGCTCGGCACGTCACGAACAACTGTCTGTTCACGGATTTCGGTTTGTTCAGGTTCCTGCGGAATGTTACGAGGCTTCACATGGCGGTTCGGAATCGACCCAAACCACCGATCGGCCAACTTCACCACCTGATCGAAATCCACATCGCCGGTAACAACCAGCACCGCATTGTCGGGTGCATAATGAGCAAAGAAAAAATCCTTTACCTGCTGAATGGTAGCCTTTTCGATGTGACTGATTTCGCGACCAATGGTTGGCCATTGGTACGGGTGAACTTTGTAGGCCAACTGCCTGATTAATGGCCACACATCGCCGTAAGGTTGATTCAGTTGGCGCTGCTTAAATTCTTCGATGACTACATTTCGCTGAACGTCGAGGCTGGTTTTCGAGAAAGCCAGTTCGAGCATCCGGTCTGATTCGAGCCAGAAACCGGTTTCAATATTGTTTTTTGGCAATGTCAGGTAATAGTTGGTCAGGTCGTTCGAAGTGTATGCATTGTTATCGCCGCCAGCCTTTTGCAAAGGTTCGTCGTACGACGGAATATGCTTTGAACCGCCGAACATCAGGTGTTCAAAAAGGTGCGCAAACCCGGTACGATCGGGATGTTCGTCGCGCGAACCAACATTGTAGCAAACATCCACAGCAACCATCGGGGTCGTTTGATCCCGGTGGACAATCACGGTCAGTCCGTTTGCTAATTTAGTACGTTCAAAATGTATCATAAAAAGATTTGAAAATGAGATGATTTGAAGATTTGAAAATGAAATAATTTGAAGATAGAATGATGCCAGTTTTTTAATCTCCAAATTTTCAAATTCCCAAATCTTTACATTTTAAAATTATCAATTCTTGCTTTGGCTTGCTGGTATTCCAGAATCAGGTTTTCCATAATGGTTTGAACAGGAAGCACTTCGTTGATGATGGATGACACCTGCCCAATTTCAAGTTCGCCTTTAACCAGATCGCCTTCGAACATGCCCATTTTTGCGCGCCCTTTGCCCAGTATGGCTTTCAGCATTTCGGCATCAGCTCCTTCCTGTTCCATTTTATGAATCGTCTGAAAAAATTCATTTTTGATCAGGCGCACCGGACCAACTTTTTTCAACGCAAGTTTGGTATCACCTTCGGCTAAGCCTGTTACCAATTTTTTAAAATCGGGATGAGCCGATGATTCTTCGGAAATGGCAAACCTGGAGCCAATTTGAACACCATCAGCGCCCAAAGCGATTGCCGCTAAAATTGCTTCGCCTGAACCAATTCCTCCGGCAGCCATTAATGGTAACGATGTTGCTCGTCTGACAGCCGGGATCAACGTCATGGTGGTAGTTTCTTCTTTTCCGTTGTGACCACCGGCTTCAAAACCTTCGGCTACAATGGCATCTACTCCGGCTTCTTCGCATTTCAGTGCAAAAGCCGAACTGGCAATGACATGGGCAACGATTATTCCACGTTCTTTCAGCCATGAAGTATATTTCTTCGGGCTTCCGGCAGAAGTGAAGACAACCGGCACTTTTTCTTCAGCAACGATGGCCATGATCGTATCCAATTCAGGATAAAACAGCGGGATATTTACACCAAAAGGCTTATTTGTAGCAAGTTTGGTTTTTTGAATATGCTCGCGAAGCACTTCAGGATGCATCGATCCGGCACCAATCAAACCCAGTCCACCATTGTTGCTGACTACCGAAGCCAGCCGCCAGCCGCTGCACCACACCATTCCACCTGAAATGATTGGATATTTTATTCCGAAGAGTTTACAAATCCGGTTTTCCATATCAAAAATCTTTATTCTGAAATTCGAAGCAAAGGTAGGAAATTCGATGAGCGAATAGATAATTTGTGAATTTGAAGATGTCTGGATAGCAAATCATCCTCAAATTTTCAAATCTCCAAATTTTCACATCTTCAAATCTCCCTCTTTTCCAAAAGCAACTGGCTACTTTCTACGTTTCTTCAACAATTACCTTTTCGAGCTCGGTGGTGAGTTGAACAATCGAAATCCGGTGTATCAATTCGCCTTGTATAGCCAGCGAAATGGTGCCTTTTTCTTCGGAAACCACAATGGCAAGAGCATCGCTAACTTCCGAAATCCCAACAGCGGCCCGATGCCGAAGTCCAAAACCGGGATCAAGGTCCTGCCGCTCGGTTAGAGGAAGTATGCAGCGGGCGGCGGCAATACGATTACCCAAAATAACCACAGCGCCATCGTGTAAAGGCGTATTTTTAAAGAAAATGGTTTCGATAAGGGCCGACGAAATCCGGGCATTCATTTTTTCACCTGACCGGATAATATCTTTTAACTCCGAATTACGGGGAATAACAATGAGAGCACCCGTTTTTGAACGGGCCATATTATCACAAGCTCTTATAATTTCCTTGATATGTTGATTTGTTGCTGGTTTCAATTTTTCAGAAGCAAAAAGTTTGTCGAGCCCCAGACTTCGTTTTGCCTGGTAATTTGTACCGATTAACAGCAAAAAACGCCTGATTTCCTGCTGAAAAACCACAATCAGAGCCAGAACTCCCACGCCGATGAATTGCCCCATTAAGGTTCCGAGCAATTCAAGGTTCATGGCTTTGATCACCAACCAACATACATAA
>Ga0302286_10003264_pt1 | contig 10976 bp, 7 predicted proteins | sample III_Fen_E2_3_FD_198765 | JGI IMG/M metagenome (GOLD analysis project Ga0302286, IMG submission 198765) | Peat permafrost microbial communities from Stordalen Mire near Abisko, Sweden - III_Fen_E2_3 | ecosystem: Environmental > Terrestrial > Soil > Wetlands > Permafrost | place: Sweden: Abisko...
CCGTGTTGGCTTGACCTGATATTGGGTCTCGCGCGGGAAAAAGTAACAGATCAATTGCATCAATGAGGTTTTGCCACAACCGATTGGACCTGTCAACAGAATTCCTTTTCGAAGATTGATCCCATATCGGGCCGAATTTTCCAAATCACCAATGGCATATACCAGAAGTCTGTAAATTAGGTCGTAGTCTGTTTCAACGATCTCAAAATGATTTCCAAACAGTATCTTTCCCCGTTCTTCCATCCATTGAAGGCTGGTCTGAAAACTGAAATTAAACACTCCGTCCCGGTAATCAGCAATTTGATCATAAGGGTTCTGAATAATCTTTGTTGACGGTGACACTGAGTTTGCTGGTCCCGATTTGATTGGATTCTCGTTCATCTTTTTTTAAACTTTGGGCATTTATCATCCATTTTCTGGCAACAGCCTGCCAGTCCTGTATTTTTAATCCGCCGCCGGTCTTCCAGCCTGCGGATTGATAATGAAGGTGAAATTGCTGCGCTTCACTGCGCAGAAACTGGTTCTGTTCAAAAAACTGTACAACACTTCGTAAATCCGGAATCTGATTTTGTCTTTTCGAAGAATCTTCGGAATTTACTCTTGGCGTTCGATTTTGTCTTTTCCATTTTTCTTCAAAATTTTCTTCTTGATTTCTTTTCTCTCTCTTCTCTTCTTGTTTATTCTTGTTTGTATTGTTTATAAAAAGTGTATCACTTGCGGTATCAGATGGAATATCAGATATGATACCGGCTGAATTATTTTTCGGATCAGATGGACTTCTTCCTGTATCATTTTCGGTATTAGCCGTGATACCGGTATTTCTTGCAATATTATCTGCTGTATCATTTTTGAGACCGCCTGAGATACCGGTATTCGCAGTGGTATCAGCTCCTGTATCGGATGTGGTATCAATTTTAATATCGGTATCAGTTGCGATACTCCATTCTGTATCACTTCCGATATTGGCAGAAATACGGGTATTTCTACCAATATCTTTTCCAGTATCATCTGGAATATCAGTTTCAATACCGGTATCACCTGTAGTATTTTTTGTTGTATCAGTTTCGGCATCAGTGGCTGTATCAAATGGAATACAGGAAACCTTGCTCCCGGAATGGAGATTGGACGAAGCTGAATAACTGATATACCCCCACTCTGCCAGTTCCTTCATGCATCGGGCATAAGTATTGGCTGAGCCGATTCGGGACAGTTGCATCATTTCTCCTCTGGAAATAATGATTTGCTCCACAAATCGTTCTTCATTCCACTGCTGAAACAACGCAAAGTATAAACTGATATGATAAGGTGTCATCCGCTGATCTTCGGCTAGTCGAACAAAAAATCCGTTCAGGTGCCTGATGTAATTCATCGTTTCCCATCTAAACGAAATCTGGATGTATTCATGTTGGACTCCAGAACGTTCCGAATATCCTCATAATCATAAAACAGTATTCCCCCATTCGAGTAAATGGAATGGTACCGTTAATTCTCATGTTTTGAAGTGTTCCTGGAGAAATTCCAAGTAATTTGCGAACATCATAGGACTTGAGCCACTTTTTTGTGGATTGGCTCGAATGCTCTTTTAGAATTTTTCTGAATTCTGCTAGTAACTCAATCCTGAACTCACTAAGATCGTCGGTGGTAATAATTTCTGAAGGCATAACTGAAAAATTTAAATTGATACTTTTTGAACAATTCCAAATTTGAAGTCTTCAGTTATACTTTGTTATCAATACAAGTTCAGGTGGTGTGTTTTTTATGGTTAAAATTGATATTTCAGGAAAGTAAAGGAGAGCTTTCTGCTATGATCCTATCTTTTCCATTTTGGGGTTTGCCGGCTTCCATTCTCCACTCCTGTATCTTGACATACAGGCTCTGTGAAATTTACGAAGTTCATCCAACTGTCCCTGCTTTAAAAGTTCAACCTGTTCCATTTGCTTCTGCTCATCTTTTAACGCATAATAAGGAACAAAAGGACATTCTGCAATCGGATCTCCAAACGGACACCCTGATATCGGAACTAACAAATCAGCATTCTGGCGGATTTTATCTGTATAAAGACTTTTCATGATAATTATTGGGAAATTAACAGTAAAAAAAGTGGCGTGAACCACAACCAAACTGCTTCTAGGCACCGCCAAGCACCCGTACAACAATCAAGAAGAGCCCACGCCGAAGCATGAGCGTCATCTTATTATTCTTGTTGTACTTTAAAATTTGGCGGTTTTAGAAGCAAGAATAAAAGCTAACGCTTTTATATTTACATTATCGGGAAATTATCCCGACGATCGTTTTTCATCATTTTTACCAATAGCAAAGATATAAAACATGTTGTAATATCTGATTTTGTTCATTCGCACTTTTTAATTTTATAGCCTATTATTTGCTATTCTCTTCTTCAATTCTTCGCTTTAAAATCGATCTCAGATAATCCAGAAACTTCGCATGTTCAATCTTTCGCTGCTTAACCTCCGTGTAATATCTATAAATATCTTTTGTCACATCAATATTAAAAATATATCCAAAAGCTTCAGTTAATTCCCTGATCGTATTATTGCCATCGTTGATAGCATCAGAAAAATGGAGTGCATAAAGTACCTCGGCTAGATCAATTTTATTACCAGTCCAGCGAAGTGTTGAATTATAGCTAACTGAGGTTGATGTAATCGAGCATTCCAACTTTTCAAGTTCATTCCGTATATAGTCCATCAACATCTCATTAGCTCGAATAGTCGAAAAAGTATGATCATGCCAAGTGAAAAACTTTTCATCCAACAAATGATGACAACCTCGAACTTCAAGCGGGATTTCTGTATTCTCTCGAACAAAGTATTTCTCATCAAGATGCTTAAAACTGCATTTATAGTACTGAACTTTTTCATGATGCAGATCCATGTATTCCTTAATCTTGTTCATCTGTTGCTGAAAATACTTTTTCTGTCCTTTTTGGTCAATCACATTACGATTCGACTCAATCTCAAAAACAGTCCGGTAATATAACAGCTTACTGTAAACTGCCGGTTTGATCTTTTTGAAAAAATAGATTTCCGACATCTGGTCGGGAAAGCCTTCACTGACAACCAATTTGCGCATCCGGTCCAGTGCGACCTTGCATTGCCCGACAGCATACTCTAATTGTTCCGGTATATTTTCCGAAACTTCTTTCATCCGGGACAGATCATTCTCCAGGTCCAGGATGATTTCAGAATACGTTTCCATAGAAAAAAATAAATTGTTAATAATTGGACTTTTTATGGTCCGTTAATAATTTTCATCCACCAATGAAATTCTATAACAGTATAAATTTCCCTTTCACAATCCAATTTTATGATTCCCAGAATCTTTCTATGCAATAAGATTAATTATTATAGTTTAATCTATGGTGGATCAACATGTACTTAGGAAACCTTCCGCTGGAGAAACAGCAGAGGCTCGCTTAGCTTAACTAACAAAATCTGTTATTTGACCACATTCATAATAACGGAGTAACTTTCGCTATTTCTTATTTGATAACAGACAACATGTTGTTCCCATAATGATCTTTGGCTTTCTCATTTAAATTATCAATACGACCAATGTATTTCCAAAATAAATATAATCAACATATTAAATTGTTAAAAAAACTCAGAAAAAATGCAAGAATGGTTCTGCCTGTACTTCGAAATAAGGCCAGCACTCGAATTCGGTATTCCCTTCAACTGCAAATTACTTCCGAACCGTATTGGTTGGCTATAACTACATTGTAGATCGTTTTTTCAATTTCGACCATATACTTTTCTTTTCTAAGACAACGCAAATTTAATCGCTACTTTAACTTTATTCATAGCTCATTACAACACAACTCGCCTGTTTATTTCCTTAAATAATACGACTTCGGTTGAGAAAAAACTCCTTCATTAATGGACAGATAAACGCCTATGTGTTCCCAGTTGTCGTGAAACAAGTCCCAGGCACCCAATACAGCATCTAAGTATTTTTTAGTCCCTGTGACGCGGTTAGCCATTTGTTCCATCCTGCCTGAAAATATTGTTGAACTACCTAAATATCCTTAGGGTTGAACACCAGTGTAAAATATATCCTGGTCATAGAAATGATACCTTGACTCCCTTGACGGGGTCGTCTTAGCATCTCTGGAAATTACGAGTAGAGATCGAACCAGTCGTAAAAAACCCGTGATAGAGGGAAATCACACAGTCTGTAATAATACCGACATCGGACACTTATGAAAATTTCGTTATTTGAGAACAGGTACCCACACCCTAAATTCGTCAACTTTTGGATTAAGACTACCTGCCGAAGCATAATCAACCAGAGTTATTTTCTGGCTTTTGCAATTCACACTCCCGTCGATCTGGAATTTCACAATGGGGGCAAACTCATTCTTACCAAGCGAATCGTCGAATATTGGAACTGCGCCGCATTTAATCATCGTTGAGCTGATAGGAGTACGATACCTGCTATCAATGGCAAGTGTCAGTGGGCCATATTTTACTGCAACTCTGTTAGTATTTGTAATTCGGGCATATACAAATTCAGGTTTCATTTCGAGCTTTAACATTACAGTATTTCCTTGTGCTTTCCAATTGTTGTCAACAACCAGGTAGCCATTTTTCACCTCACATTTCAATTTTGTCCCATTCACTACAACGCTGGCATTCTTGCACCATTCTGGCTTTCGCAAAAGCAATTTGAAGTTAGTGTTCTTCTCAGGGGCAATTTGAAACTCAACTTTCCCATTCCTCGGATAATCAGTAGTTTGAGTGATTTTCACGTTGACATCATTCATAAATGCTTCAGTCTTTGAAGAAGTATAAATATTCACTGCAATTTCATCTTTTGACTGCATGTAGGAATGTTCCGGCAAACAAGCAAGCATTTTCATGCCCCGATACCGACAACAACTGTATACACCATTGTTGTTATGTACTTTATGTCCAATATTGCCTTGGTAATATGAGAAATCATGTCCATCAATTGCCTGTGCTCCAATTAAGTGATTATACAATGTTTTTTCATATTCATCAAAATATTTTGAATCTCCATAATATTGGGCAAGAGCTGCGCAAAATTCCATCCAACTTACAGCCACACAATTTTCGTTTGGATTTAAACTATGCCATGAATTATTTGAATCCATCTCTACTGGAGTATTCCCAATAAGGCTCCAATTCTCCCTGATTGTTCCATTTCCAGTTATTCCAATCTGGGTTAATCGAAGCGCTTCCCAATAATCCATGGAAGCACTGAGGTATTTTTCATCGCCGGTAATCCGATACATCTCAAGAATGCCAAAATAAGTTATCAACATTTCAGCCCCTTTGGTACATTTCATCAAGGTAACTTGCTCAAATCCTTTAAGATTCGGTATTGTAACGGGTTTTAAGTCTGACGATTCGAGCTTATCAACAATGAAGTTTGCAAAATCTAGATAAAGTTTCCTTCCGGTTATCCGATACAAGCGAGTTATTTCATCCAGAATGGTTGCATTTTGGATTCCTTCGTTCATCGCATCAAGCAAATTGAGTGTGTCGGAGTTTAAGTAGGCATTAGCAATGTAATCGGCCACATGGGTTGCGGCGATTAATGCCTTTTCATCTTTGGTCATTTCAAAATAGCTAACCAATCCTTGGATCATAAATTTTTGGTTCCAAATACTATAGCTTGAAAACTCAAATCCTGGACGGTAGGTCCCCAAATAACCATCTTTTCTTTGCCCTGTAATCACCGAAGCCACTAGATTTTCGTTTCGGGCATATATTTCCTTATTTCCAGTGACTTGATACAACAGCTTACCAATAGAGAAATACTGTCCGACGAATTCCGGTTCAGCAAACCCTCCGCTATGCGTTTCATCAAAAACCCTTACTAATTGATCCTTGTCAATCTTTAAATACAGGTTTTCAATGTTTTTTGAATACCGGTCGTAAAGTACTCCACCGGTTAGTTTTGTTTTCCCGGCATGAATATATTTAAATGTTGGTTTAATTTTCGAATAGTCTTTCGAAAATGACGGTGTTCCTAGTTGCTGAGCGTAGCCTGCCCAAGCTATTGATGCCAATAAAATGGCGATAATGAGTGATTTTGTATCCATTACTGCGAATTATTATTATGTTCCAAATGACAACATTTATCTGCCTATTGTTTTACTCCATTAATCTTTTTTACTTCACCCAAGTTGACTTGTCTCCACTTAACTTCGTTGTTACTTTTACCTTTCGATGAATAAACAGGTAAAAAGTACCGCACAATTCACTCAACACCTATTTGGGTTTGACGAAGTTCATTGACGCCTTTATGTTTTATTTGGGCTTGGATAAGAGATTTCTCTTGGGTAAAGAAAAAATGATATGAGCTGACAGACTATTCTTAATTGGGTTATTAGCAAGTTTGGTTTTTCTATAATATTTAATTTTAAATTAAATATTATCAATAGAATTAAGTCAATTGACTCTATTTTAATATCGAACTCAGGTTGTTATGATTTAATATTTATAGATTCAATCAAATTATAGATTAATGGGAAAGAGCCTCAACTATTTGAAGTCATTCGTATATAATCGATAAAGTACAATATTGTATATCTGATAAATCAGCTCATTTAAATTATCAATAAGTAATTAGCAGGTAGGCTGAAAAATTCAACCTACCTGTTTTTTAATTATTAATCAACACTAAATGCTAGATGGTAAAAACTTTTCTATGGCTTAGGATATCCCGGATTTTGTACCAGTAGCTTATTCAATCTTAAATCGGCCGCTGGTATTGGGAATAGATAATCATTAATAGTATAGTTATCCAATTGACTTTGTTTATAACAAACCTCAGGTAATATTCTTTTACGACAAATATCAAACCACCGGTCATATTCAAAACACAATTCTAAATTTCGTTCCCGGATAACAGCTTTATCAAAAGCTTCTTTAGACATTGATCTCGTTAATAGTGGTTCATTATCATTTGGTACATAGCCATTTGCTCTATTGATAATCATATTAACAGCATCGATAGCTTTTGGGGTTGGGCCACCTTTTGACATATTTTCAGCTTCTGCAAATAACAATAAGACATCGGCATAACGTAAAATAGGAAGATTTGCATCTGATGACCATGTATTATAATTATCTAACGACATAGTCAACATTTTTCTTATAGCAGGTCCCCGTCTACCCAACAGCCATTGTGTATATGGAACACCATCAGAGTATCTTATAAGGTAAGCATCTTTTCTGGGTTGCTGTGGGTATAATGTATCCCAATGTGCATCTGCACAAAAATCCATCCAACCATCATAAGGTTTATTGGTAGGTCCCCAAATTTTTGGATTTGTTGTTTGATCATCTTCAGTTGAGCAAAATGTCCACAGAATTTCAGGACCATATTTATTCTTTTCTAAAAAAACATCCTCAACATTATGCTCTAAGGAATATATTCCATCATTCATTACACTTTCTGCCATGTCAGCAGCTTTTGAGTAATTTTCCGTTTCATTCAAAGGAGCTGTTGCCATTGTTACATAAACCTTGGCAAGTAATCCTTTTGCAGTACCGCTTGTTGGCCTAGCTTTTTTTTCAGAAGGCCAAGTCGCTGGTAATTTTGCAATGGCATCAGTTAAGTCAGAAACAATTTGAGAATATACTTCCTTAATAGGCGTTCGGGCTTTAGGACTAATTGCAGGGTTATCATCTTCCAAATACAGGGGAACATCGCCAAACATACGAACAAGCATGAAGTAATTCCAGGCCCGAACTATTTTAATCTGACCTATAAGTAAATCAATATCTTCCTGTGATGCCCCTTGTACACTACCCGCATTTATTCTGTTTAATGCGGTATTTAAATTTAATAAAGCAGCATAATGACAATTCCACAAATCATCGGCCCAATTTGAAGTTATTATTAAATTACCGCCATATAATTGATCATCATTTACAAATTTACCCCATCCATATCCATAGACGCTCCAAGGTGACCAAACCTTATTCATTGAAGTTGCCAATACCGCCTCAATCTGACTCACAGAATTATAATAAACATTGGGGGCAAGTAATCCTTCAGGCTTTTCCTCCAAGTTTACACATGAAGTGATTACAACTATCAGAATTATTAATTTGAATATCTGGTTCATATTATTCTATTTTAAAAAGTTAAATCTATTCCAAATGTTATGACCTTAGCTGAAGGATAATTTCCATAATCCACTCCTGTCATAGCATCGTTCGAATTAAATGAACTCACTTCAGGATCAAATCCCATATATTTAGTAATTGTAATTAAATTAGTCCCTGAAGCATAAACTCTTAAATTGTTTATACCTGCATTTAGTAATCTTGAGCTCTTAACATTATAGGATAACGTAATATTTTTCAAACGAGCATACGATCCATCTTCTACAAATCGTGATGTACGTCCATCGACTCCAATCAACTTATTTTGGTAGGCTTTTTTTAATTCCCTTGTACGGTTATCCGTAAATGCAGGTATATCGGTATTCTGATTATCAGGGGTCCATCTATTCAACGCTCGTTCCATCGTTGCATCTCCCCAATTTGATGCCTCAGTAAGTGTTCTTACGATACTGAAAATATCGTTCCCATAGCAACCTTGTATCTGCATAGATAATTCAAAATTCCTGTAACTGAACTTATTAGACCATCCGAAGATAAATTTGGGTTGAGAATTACCAATCTTTGTAATATCTTTAGAATCAATAACTCCGTCTTCATTAATATCTTGATAATGAATATCTCCAGGAAGCTGACCATATTTGTAAGCTTGTGCAGCTTCTGAAGTATTCCATATCCCAAGAAACTTCCAACCATACATTGTACCAAAACGTTCTCCAACATGAAGCCACATTAGTGCATCGCTCATATTTACTCCACTGTTTCCAACCTGATAGGGAATCTTAATATCATCTCCCAGATCAACAACGATGTTTTTATTAATTGAAAAGTTAAAGCCAGTATTCCATTTAAAAGCACCAGTCAAAGGGTCTCCTCCGAGAGTTATCTCCAATCCTTTATTTTCAGTAGATCCAACGTTGTCAATCATTCTGGTTAATCCACTGCTTCCAGGCAATTGACGATACAAAAGCAGATCTGATGTTGATTTCTTATAGACTTCGAACGTACCGATCAAACGACCATCAAACAGGCCAAAATCCAAACCAAGATTGGTTTGAGCAGTTTTTTCCCATTTAAGATTTGGATTTCCAGAGCTGTAAATGGCGTATCCAATATTTGTTGTTGTACCACCATCATATGGATAATCAGTCCCAGGCCAATCTCCTCCAGACCTTATTAATGACAATGATTGATACGGAGATATGGCCTGATTACCTGTAATACCAAAACTGGCACGTAATTTAAGGTTTGAAATGACCTTAAGTGCCTTAACAAATGGCTCTTCAGAGATTCTCCATGCCACTGAAGCTGCTGGAAAATAACCCCACTTGTTATTTTTTCCAAAAACAGATGAACCATCAGCACGCATACTTATCGTGCACAAATACTTATCCTTAAATATATAATTGGCCCTACCCAGATAAGAATGTAAAGCCCGTTTGTTTGTTGATGTAGAAATTTTTATCAGACTGGCACCGCTTAAGTCATTATACCCGGTTTGATCCACAGCAAACTGACTTGCATTTATCTCATTACCGTACCATTTACTAAAAATTTGTTCTTCAACTCCTGTTAATGTAATTTTATGAAAGCCAAACTTTTTATCATAAGTCAAGGTGTTTGTATTTTGATATTCCTGATCTTCTCCGTAAGATACTATTGCAGCTCCAACTTTTCCATTTTGTAGCCTACCTTTATATGTATTTTGATCAAAATAATCAGTATTTTGTGAATTCGATAAATTGGCAATACCATTTACTCTTAATGTCAATCCTCTTAATAATTTAAAATCAAGATATGTATTAGCCGAATTATTCAGAGTTTTCACTACTGGATGTTCCCCAAGTGCACTAGCCACAGGATTCCATGTATCAGACGGACCATAACCAGAAGGCGGTTTTAAATAATTGCCATCTTCATCTTTAACTTTTGCTGTAGGGGCATATCTGACTGCAACAAGTATAACCCCAGCAGTTCTGTTATCTACAGCACTTTCTCCTCCAAAAGCAGGACAACTTCCCTGTCCTTTAATATTAGACAAATTAAGTCCAAAAGTTAACCATTTATTGATATCCACATTCATATTTGCACGGATTGTATAACGGCTATATTCTGAATTAATCAATATTCCATCCTGATTTAGATACCCGCCCGAGACGAAATATTTAAATGTTTTAGAACCTCCTTTAACTGAAAGCTGATGATTTTGTATTGGAGCTTGTCTGAAAATTTCGCCTTGCCAATCTGTCCCTCCATTTTTTTCAAATCCAGCAATTTCCTGCTCAGTAAATGCAGGAGAAGGGGTTATCTCATACGATGCATTTGATAAAGCTCTTTTGGCATTCACAGTCCTTGCGTAATCTGCAACTCCCATTAAATCCAACCGCTTTGATAAATTTTGTACGCCATAGCTGAAAGAATAGCTAAATAATGGCTTACCTTCCACACCTTTCTTAGTTGTAATTAACACAACACCATTGGCTCCCTGTGATCCATAAATTGCTGTAGCAGATGCATCTTTTAAAATCTCAACTGACTCAATATCATTTGGATTGATAGTATTTAGTTTTACACCTTGTACACCATCAAGAACTATCAAAGCATCATTAGCTCCAAGAACTGAGTTACTTCCACGTATTCGGATTGTTGTATTTCCTCCCGGTGAACCATCAGTATTGGTAACAAAGACACCGGCAGCATGCCCCTGTATTGCTTGATCGACTCTTTGAGTCGGCATTTGAACAATATCTTTTGAGCTGACAGAAGTAATGGAGCCCGTTAAATCAGATTTTTTTACATTCCCATATCCAATAGCAACTACTTCTTCGATTCCAACAACTTCTTCGTTCATCA
>Ga0302286_10003271_pt1 | contig 10961 bp, 7 predicted proteins | sample III_Fen_E2_3_FD_198765 | JGI IMG/M metagenome (GOLD analysis project Ga0302286, IMG submission 198765) | Peat permafrost microbial communities from Stordalen Mire near Abisko, Sweden - III_Fen_E2_3 | ecosystem: Environmental > Terrestrial > Soil > Wetlands > Permafrost | place: Sweden: Abisko...
GATATTGATGTCGTATTCGTACGACCCATCGGAATACTTTGCATCGGTATTCCCGCTAAAGGCAGTCGACATGACCGAACCTACGGTAGTAAGCGAAAGTCCCAACTCAGCCATTTTATCCTTGTTGATTTCCACCGATATTTCATTCCGTTCAGTCTCTAAGGATGATTTTGTATCAACAGCACCCGGGGTCTTCTCTATAAGTGCCTTGATCTTCCGGGTATAAACATCCAACGAATCGGGGTTGGATGACTTTACAATAACCTGTATCGGACTGTCGTCCGTACTACCAAAGAAAGGGTTTAACAAGGCCGTTTTAACCTTTACACCGGTAACACTGGCGTTAAGCATATTCTTGATACGGTTGGCAAAGACCTTGGAGGATTCTTTCCGAAGCTTTTTATCAATAAGCTTTACATCTAACTCGGCCTTATTGGAATTACTCTGAATACCTCCGCTCTGCATGCCCTCATTAGTCGAACCCACAGTGGTAAAGACAGATTTAATCTCAGGCTTTACTTTTAACAGGCGCTCTATTTCAAGTACCTTTAAATTCGTTTCCTTCAATGTAGCATCATTGGGAAGTTCTACCTGAATAATAAATTCACCCACATCACCGATAGCAAATACTTCAGTACCGACAAGACCTGCAGGGATGAGCATAACGGAGCCGATAAACAAAGCTGTAATAATCCCGAAGGTAATGGCTTTATGACGAAAGGCTTTGAGCAGGATGGTATGCAGGACTGTAGCAAAAGCATCTACCTGTTTTTCAAACCATAGAAAAAAGCGGCCCGTAAACCGTTCTTTGCTCAGATGCTGAACCTTGGCAAGACGGGATGTCAGTAGCGGTACCACGGTAAAGGCTACCAGCAGGCTTAGCAACGTAGTGATGACGATTACAATTGCAAAAGGAGACAGGATGGGAGTGAGCATACTCTTCGACAGACCCAGCGGTAGAAATACAACTACATCCACCAGGGTGATGGCAATAGCGGTATAGCTTATTTCCGCACGACCATCCAATGTTGCCTGTACACGATTTTTACCCATTTCCATGTGCCGGTAGATATTCTCCAGCACCACAATGGCATCATCCACCAGGATACCAATCACCAGCGACATGGCCAGCAGGGTCATGATATTCAGCGTGTAGCCCAACAGATACATCCCCAGGAATGAAACAATAATGGAAATAGGGATGGCAATCATCACAATGAACGCATTCCGCAGCCCATGAAGGAAGACAAGCATGACCAACGATACCAGCAGGATGGCAAACATCAAATCTTCCTTTACGGAATCTGTTGCTTTCTCGGTAAATACGGAAGAGTCAAAAGGCACTTCGAAATGGAGCTTATGCCCCTTGTACGTTGTTTCCATTTCTGCCAGCTTCCTGTTGACTGAATGGCACACTTCCACGGTATTGGCATCGGTTTGTTTCTTGATACTCAATCCGACGGAGTTTTTCCCATTAATACGGGCAAGCATGGTTTGTTCTTTTGCGAGGTCGAGTACCTCACCCAGATCCCTTACCCTTACTTTGGAGCCTTTATCATCCACGCTCACTACTACATTCTCAATATCCCTGATATTCTTCATCTTGGCCGATAGCCGGATGACCATCTGGGTATCATTGTTTTTTATCTTGCCCGTTGGAAAATCCATGTTCGAAGACTGAATGGCCTGCAGGACCTGTTGAGATGAAAGATTAAAGGCTTCCAGCTTTTGGGCATCCAGGTTCACCCGTATCTCACGTTCACTCCCACCAATAATGGCAATCTCTCCAACTCCTTTAATACGTGCAAGTTCAGGCTGTATCTTATACTTCAACAAGTCATAAAATTCAGTGTTCGACATGGCAGATGTTGCCCCTATGTTCATGACCGGAAAGTCACCCATCGAGATCTTACTCACCACAGGATCAAGCACCCCGGCAGGCAATGAACTCTTCACAGCGTTAATACAACGCTGTGCATCCTGTACGGCAATGTCGATATTTGCATTTTGCTTCATGGAAATACCCAACACACAGACACCTTCGAGTGAAGTAGACTGGATATGCTCGATATTCTGCACCGAAGTGATGGCATCTTCCAGTTTCTTAGTAACCCCTGTTTCCACTTCTGAAGGAGAAGCACCCGGATATGCTGTCATAATCATGAAGGCAGGCGCTGTCATAGGGGGCATTAGTTCGGAATTAAGGCTTTTATATCCCGCAAGACCTAAAAAGACAAGTATGGTAAAGACAACTACCACCAGAGTGGGTCTGTTGACTGAGAGTTTAGTTATATTCATAAGATTCTTTAGTTATTTAGCTTGATTTTAGACCCGTTCACCAGGCTGATCTGACCGGAGGTAACAATGACGTCACCTGCACTCAGACCTTCGTTTACACGGACATATTTTTCATCCAGGGAGGTAACCACTATTTTACGGGCAATAACAGAGTCCCCTTTTACCAGGAAGATCTCAGGATTCTTTATACTGCCGGCAATGGCTTTACGTGGGATCACTAATGGCTGCCCCACTGAATTAGCTGAAAAAACGGCTGTCCCGAACATACCCGGTTTGATTGGCTTGCCGGTATTGTTATTCACATCAATTTCCACATCATAGCGTTTTGAAAGATCAGCTTTAACAACCACTGCACTAACTTTGCCATCATAGGCCACCCCTGGATAAGTATCCACACTTACCCGGACATGTTGATCTTTATGTACCTTCCCGGCTTCATCAGCAGTCAGCTTTACAATCAATTTCAACCGGTTAACTTCAACAATATCGAAAACCGGAGTGCCGGGAGCAACATATGCCCCGTTATCGGTATAGCGTTTTGTAATAATCCCGTTAAAAGGTGACTTGATACCTGTATTCCTGTTTTCTATTTTTGCCGACGTATACGCAGATTGTGCCATCTCGAAAGACTGTCTGGCTGATTCATACTGCTGGGCGGTAACAGCATCACTCTGTGACAGCTGTTCAAAGCGTTTCATGTCTTTTTCGGCTTTCTCCATATTAAACTTAGCCAGCTTAAGCTGGGAAGCGGAGACTTCGTTATCCAGGGAAGCCAATACCTGACCGGTTACCACTTTGTCTCCCACACCGGTATGCATGGAGGTGATCTTTCCTTGTGTTTCAGAAGAAATTGAAATTTCATGGGAAGGTGAAAAAGAGCCATTGACAGAAAGTTCGGATGCCACTCCCATGTATTTTACCGTATCGGTGTTTACCGGTATGGTGGTCGTGGATTCGGATACCATTTTAAGTTCTTCGTTAAAGCCGGCCTTGTTGGAGTAAAGCCTGAGGGCAACTGCGGATACAAGGATAATGATAATGGTTGTTGAGATAATGTATTTCCTGAGTTTCATGACTATTTGTTTTTTAATTGTTACTTAAGTAATTGTAGATATTTAATGATCTATTTGTTAATCTATAAGCACTTACCAGCCAGTATCTATCAATTTTTAATTATAAATTATTGAGTAATTCACCCTTTGATTTCCGGACTTCCAGTTCTGCATTCTTTAATTGCAGCATGGCGTTCACAAAAGACAAGCGGGCTTCGGTTAATGCGTTTTCCGATAACATAACATCGGACAGCGGGACAACTTGTTGCCGGTACCCCTGAATGCTAATGGCATAATCCTCTTCTGCAATTTTTATATTTTCCTGCTGCCGCAGCAGGGCTTTGAGGCTATTCGTGTATTGTTGTGTTGCATCAATAAAGTTCTTGTTGAAATCGGCAACCCGGTACAAACGGCTGTTTTGCAACTGTTGCAATTCAATTGCGTACTGCTTATTTTTTGCTTGTTTCTCAAACCCATCGAATATCTGGACATTCAGTGTTAACCCGACGAATCCCACTTTAAAGAACTTATCAGTTCCACCTTTGAAGAAATTAAATTCATTCTGTTGCCCCTGGTAATAAAGCTGACCTGCACCTGAGAGTGTGGGTAGATATGATTGTTGGTTGCTCTTTTTATTCAGGGTGGTAATCTGTATTTGTTCGTCCATCAGTTTCATATCACTTATATTATTGAAGTCAGGCAACCCGGAAGGGTTAGCATCAGTGCTGTATGTTAACGAATCGGTTAACTCAACCTTATTGCGCGGATCCATTCCTGTCAGGAACTTCAACAATCCAAGCTGCTGGTTGTATAGCTGATCCAGGTTATCGATTTGTGTCTGCAGGTTGTTCTTATTAACCAGGACCTTTGAATAGTCGATTTTACGGGCTATGCCGTTCTCACTCTGACTCTTTAAAATATCCATCAAATGGCTGGCATTTGTCAGGTCTTTCTGCAGGTATGCAATCTGGCTATTGGTGGTCTTGCACAGGTAATACACCTGTGAAACCTGATATGCCAGTTCTTCTTTCTTTTGTTGCAGGTTTAGCTTGCTGACTGCCTGCATGCGTCTGGCAATTTTTATGGAAGTGAAATAGCTTTGGTTATAAAGGGTCAGGGAAGCACTGAAGCCACTGCTCCAATCGTATTTGGTGCCAACTTCAAAAGGTATTTCCCCTGTCTGGCCAAATATTTCACCGGGCATAAGCATCTTAGGAATCCCATAATAATAATTAAAGGTGCTGTAGCCTTCGAGTTGTGGATAAAGCTTGCTTTGTGTCTCTTTTAGTTGATACCTCGCTTTTTGCGTTTCAAGGGTAGCATTTGCTATATTCAGGTTATGATCCACTCCCATTCGGCAAGCCCGGGTAAGCGAAATATACTGTATGCTGTCCTGAGCCTGAGCCTGGAATATCCCAACCAATACAAGCACTATGGTAATTATTCTTTTTATCTTCATTGTTATTGTTTTAATAGGTAATAAATTGATATGATTGAATTTGACTGTTTTCTATTTTAGCTGCATCCGGACATAGCTGTGGCTGGCATCCATGTTTCTGCGTAAGGTTTTAGCACCTTATCCGCGAATTAATACTAAAAAGGGATTGTTGTAAAGTTTGCCCGAATGGAGTTGACAGGATTTAAACTTCCGGAGAAGGATTCTCCTTGTCTTTTTTCTCCTTGAACAGTTTCATCCAATCTTCCCGTTCCTGTTTATGGAACTTACCATGCCATCCGTTGGGGTCATGCCTTGGCCTTCCTACGGGTACCACACCGGAGAAAATGATCTTGGAGAGGATGATTAATCCGGCTGTCTGCCAGAATGAAATGAGCGGACCGTGAAATAATATGGGAATTAAGGAATTCCACAGGTACATGGTAATAAATAGAATGAAGATTAGCAGGCCTATCCTGAGTAAAGTAAGGCCTATAATTTTAAAAACTTTTGATGCTGTCATATTAGGTGTTTTTTAATAAGTTATATAATTCGTTCAAGTTCTCCCTGAGAGCCAATACGGCATATCGTTTCCGGGATATAAGGGTATTCACGCCAACATCGGTTTCCATGGAAATTTCACTGAAACTCTTATCCTCAAATTCGGTTGCCCTGAATACACTGCTTTGTTCTTCCGGTAATTCCGACAATGTTTTTTCAATCCTTTCCCATATCAGGCTTTTTAATTCTTCCTCTTCATGGGAGGTTCCCAGTTCAGGAAGTATGTCTATCAGTGAGATCGGACCTTCTTCCTCATCATCGTAGTAATCGAGGTAGCTGAAGTTTACCGGTTTCTTTTTTCGAAACAGATCGGTGATGCGGTTATCGGCCACCCGGTAGAGCCAGGCTGTCACATTATCCAGTGCTTTGATATCCCGAAACCCCACCGTCAGTTGGTAGAAAACATCATGCAAAACATCTTCAGCTTCTAACTTATCGGAAATCTGCTTGCTGATATAGCCGAGCAGACGTCTCCGCTCGGTTTTATACACATGCTCTATTTTATCCGATTCCGTTGTATTCATTTATTGTGGCTCTTTAACTCTGTAGACGAACAAGTCTGAATTATATTTTAAAAAAACAATAAAATAAATTATTTATTTTATAATACTCTGACAACATGACATTTAAATCTTAATTAATTTTTTTCACAACCAATAAACATCATATTATAGAAGTTGTTATTGCAATATGGGACATGTCACTTAATTCACTTAATTGTTCATACTGATAATATAACGAAACGTTTATTCCTCTATCGGGTTATTCTCTGAATGTTCTTTCTCCATGTACTTGTGTGAATTACCGGCACAAACGTATACCAAATTAGCCGTATAATAGAGGATAAATCTGTGAACAGGGGGTTTTTCCCGACGGAAAATACAACTGGTAAGTCAAATGGATGTATAAAATTGCTTTTTATTGAAACGTAGAGTTGATTATTTACTTCTCCTGAATGACGGGAAAAAGTTAGTTGGTAAAAATAATCAACTCGAAAGTTGGAATAAATAAACTAAAATAATTACATTTACAGCCATTTAACATTAACCATTCATTCTGTATTGTTGACATGATGCTCCAGGTTGATTAAAAGGATCATAAATTTACAAATTACAATCAATAGCTTACTCTATGAAAAAAACTATTTTACATGTTTGTGTGTGTGGAATGGCTATCATGACAGCCACCACATCCTGCCGGAAATCAGTTAATACAACTGATAAGGAAGACGCCCTTGTATCCCATATTGACTCAACAGCGAAAGCCGGCAACGATTTCTTTCAATATGCCAATGGCAAATGGTTTAAACAAAACCCCATTCCTGCAAGTGAACAAAGCAATGGGATCTTTCAATTGATTCAGGATACTATCAACGCACAGGTACGTAAGATCTGTGAATCGTCGGCAGCCATTAAGATCGCAGAAGCAGGAAGTAATAAGCAAAAAATCGGCGACTTCTTCTTCTCAGGAATGGACAGTACCTTATTGAACAAGAAAGGAATCAGCGACTTGAAGAATGATTTTGCAGCCATCGATCATGCCAAAGACATGAAAGAAATTATCCGGGAAGCTGCTTATATCCATACCATCTCATCGTCCCCGTTACTCGGATTTTATATTGCCCAGGATGATAGGAACAGCAGCAAATACCAGGTATACATCAGCCAGGGTGGATTAAGCCTGCCCGATAGGAGCTTTTACGTTGATACTGATGCCAGGGCAAAAACCATACGCGAGAAGTTTGTTGTGCATGTTGCCAATATGTTTAAGATAATGGGATATGAAGAACCCAACGCAAAAAAAGCAGCATCGAAACTAATGGAAATGGAAACATCACTGGCTAAAACATCCCGCAAGCGTGAGGATACCCGTGATCCGTTAACGAACTACCATAAACTGACATTCACGGCATTGAATACGTTAACTCCCAACCTGGACTGGAAGACATTCTTGAATGGTTGCGGACTTGAAAAAGTGGATAGTGTCGTAGTGGGACAACCGGAATTTCTGGCTGCACTGAACGGGTATCTCACCAAATATACCATCGAGGACTGGAAGGTATACCTGAAATACCACCTGTTGAATGGATTGGCTCCCTACATGGATGATAAGACGTATATGGAAGATTTTAGCTTTTATACAGCTACCTTGCGTGGAGTAAAGGAACCAAAACCCAGATGGAAACGTGTAGTAGAACAAACTGATGGATCTTTGGGTGACTTGATCGGCCAGGTATACGTGAGCGAATACCTGCCCAAAGGAACAAAAGAAAAATTGGTGGAAATAGGGAACGCCATCAAGAGTGTCTTTGCCGAACGTATCAAAGCATTGGATTGGATGAGTGCAACCACTAAGGAAAAAGCATTGAAAAAACTCAATGCCGTAATTATGAAGGTCGGTTATCCTGATAAATGGAAAGACCTGAGTGCAATGCATGTAAGCCGTGACTCGTATGTCAAAAACATGATGAAAGCCAATCAGTGGGAATTCAACTACATGATCCATAAATACGGTAAACCGGTGGATCGCAAGGAGTGGGATATGCAACCCCAGACCTATAATGCGTACTATAATCCTTCGAATAACGAGATTGTTATACCGGGTTGTAATATCCTTGTTCCCGGTTACGAAAGCAAAATGGCAGATGATGCTATCCTTTATTCCATTATTGGTGGAACTTTCGGGCATGAGATAACACATGGCTTTGATGACCAGGGTTGTAAATACAACGCACTGGGTAATCTTGAAAACTGGTGGACAAGCGAGGACAGCAAGAAGTTCAACCTGAAAACAAAGATGATTGTGAAGCAATTTAATGATTATGTGGCTGTTGACAAGCTGCACATCAATGGAGAACTGACACAGGGAGAGAACATAGCCGACCTGGGTGGAGTGATTATGGGATTCGAAGCATTCAAAAAAACAAAACAATACAAGGATAATGAACTGATTGCAGGTTTAAACCCAAGCCAGCGGTTCTTCCTGGGGTATTCATTAGGCTGGATGCTCAACATGCGTCCGGAAGCAATGGCAAACCAGATAAAAAGCAACGAACATGCGCCTGCAAAATGGAGGGTTCTTGGTCCTTTATCGAATATGCCTGAATTTTATTCTACCTTTGGAGTTAAACAGGGTGACAGCATGTGGCGACCTGAAAACCAACGGGTGAAGATCTGGTGAGGCATAAAATAATACATGCTGGAGTCAATGTTCCAACTGATTTGGAACATTGACTCCTTTGCGCATAAAAAAAGATGGTACATCAACAACAAACCTGTATATTTACAAATCTTAAAACAATACTTATATACCGACCTATAAAAATCAGCTATGACAGTCGAATCAGATTACACAACAGAAAAAACGCCACACATTTCCATTGAATTACAACGATTTATTTTCTTATTAGCCGAGGATGTCATTTGTCATTCCGTAAGTTTCGAAAAGAAAAAGAAGAGACTGAAGACCCGGTGTGAACACGAATTAATGGATTATTATACGCTGGAATATAACCTTAACCTTTTTTTTGAACTGTACGAAGACTATCGTAAATCCTGCGATCCGGTCATGTACCGATTCCTTAAATTGCAAGCCGGTTATTGCTTTATCGATGAGCCTGACTTCCTGTCATTACCTGTCTACCCAGGCATTCAACCCCTTGAAGAACACCATTATTCTGACCCGTCCAACTTGTTATCCGATTCCACTTCTTCGTGTGTGATGGGTGGTATTGTGGGAGGTCATTTATTTGGCCTTAGCTGAGTCAAATTATGGAACTACCCACCTACCGAGCCTTCCATGTCTTATGGACAAAACCCCACATGTCAAGTGGCAAGCCTTTCAGTATGAATAATGCCGAAATACTGACTATGATTATCTCGGCTATAATGTGGCAGAAGTATAACGGAACTATCAAACTCTATACCGATAAACAGGGATATGAATTTGTCAGGGATCATGGATTGCTTGGATTGTGGGATGAAGGCATTGACACAGATGTGTTAGAATACAACACTTATCCCATTGACCCGGATATATTCTGGGCAGCAGGAAAGTTAATGGCTCTGGAGGCACAAACAGGTCCATGCGTTATGCTTGATACAGATCTTATCGTAGTACACCCGATCCATAACCGGTTGGAACAATCTGCCGTGACAGCCTTGCATCAGGAAGTACCCGAACCTGACGTATACCTGCCTCCTTCCCTGTTAAAGCAACCTGCGGGGTACAAATTCCCGGATTACTACAACTGGCTGGCTGTTCCTTCGAATACAGCATTTCTTTATATCCGGGATACATCATTCAGGGATTACTATCTGAAGGAATCAATGAAATTCATGTTTAATAATACCGACAAACCAAAGGAGCTCATCTCCCAAATGGTTTTTGCCGAACAGAGAATGCTTTCCATATGTGCCGAACATACAGGGTTGCCTGTTTCTTACCTGATTACGGATCCGTTTTCATCAACAAACATGGATGTTATTCATCTTTGGGGGTTTAAAAGCTTGTTACGGAAAAATGCAAGAATACAAGCTCTTTATACAAAGCAATTATTGAAAACCGTTGGAAATAAATTGACTACGAATGCTTTTTTACAGCATTACATGAAGAGTCAATCCCTATAGCCACCCATCAAACCTCTTCCCTTTTCGAATATCTCACCAGTAAACATTACATTTTAACACTAAGAAAACTATTATTAGTTTATCTTACAGATACTTTTTGTGTTAATGTTGTTATAGCTGTGTAGATTGGGTTATTTATCATCCGGTGAATGATTCATTCCTATTATAAATAATGATGAATATGAATAAACAAAACTGGACGCTCGAGAACATTCCAGATTTAACAGGGAAGACAATTGTAGTTACCGGAGCTAATACCGGGTTAGGATATGAATCGGTTAAAGCCTTTGCCAGAAACGGTGCCAATGTAGTGATGGCATGCCGTTCCGTTGAAAAAGGGGAAGCTGCCCGCAAACAAATAGTCCGTTTATTCCCTTCATCCATCATACAGGTCATGCAACTCGACCTGGCAGATTTAAAATCGATTCACCACTTCGCAGCTACTTTCAGGGAGAGCCATGCACACCTGGATGTATTGCTCAATAATGCTGCTATTATGATGGTCCCGTATAGCCTGACGAAAGATGGTTTTGAGAGCCAAATGGGAACGAATCATTTAGGGCACTTTGCCTTGACAGGGATATTGTTGGATGTACTAAAGAAATCACCTGGCGCACGGGTAGTTAATGTCAGCAGCCTGAGCCACAAACAGGGAATGATGGACTTCGACAACCTGTTATTTGAAAACGGGAAAGACTTTTCGCCCATGAAAGCCTATGGTCGTTCAAAACTGGCCAATCTTCTGTTCACATACGAATTGCAACGTTTTTTTGAATCCAACCAAATTGATTGCATGTCTGTTGCAGCTCACCCAGGGATTGCAAACACCAACAATCCCACCAAGATGGACAGGAACCTGCTCATGAAAGTCTATAAGATTTCATTTTCATATATTATTCAATCGCCTGCTATGGGAGCATTACCTGAGATTCGTGCTTCCGTTGACCTGAATGTAAAATCCGGACAGGTATATGGCCCCGGTGGCAT
>Ga0302286_10003273_pt1 | contig 10960 bp, 9 predicted proteins | sample III_Fen_E2_3_FD_198765 | JGI IMG/M metagenome (GOLD analysis project Ga0302286, IMG submission 198765) | Peat permafrost microbial communities from Stordalen Mire near Abisko, Sweden - III_Fen_E2_3 | ecosystem: Environmental > Terrestrial > Soil > Wetlands > Permafrost | place: Sweden: Abisko...
AATAGGCGAAAAATAGGTGTTCCAAACCTCTTTCGTAATGGTCTGGACAGCTACCTTCAACTCACCCGCTGTTGCTTCAGGATGGGCATAAAGCCATTTCCAGATTTTCATATCAACCAATCCAACGCCCATAATTTCCATCAACGACCATCCGGTGTCTAACGTATTTAGCTTCTCCTGTTCAGTATTCGTGTTATTTATTCCAAGTAATTGTAAATCCCGACTTTGAAATACAAACGCAAGGGCCTCTGTAAAGGCCGTGTTGGGAACTCCGTTTAAAAGATAGTAATCAATATCATATAAAGAGATTGTCTGTTCAACATTATGGCCAAATTCGTGGACAGCAATATTATAGCCTTTATAATCCATCCCATTTTCAGGAATACGCGTGCGCAGATGCGCTTTTTCCCCTTTCATTTGCGCGCCCCATGCATGGCCTGAACCGCGTGCCGGATCAACGGCAATTTTTGAGGAAATATATTGTGCACGCTCCTTCGTCCATCCTAATTTTACAAGCATATTGGGCATATCAGCTTCAAATGCTCCCGGATTTGGATACCGCGAGGTAGTTTTCATATTCAAATCATCCTGATTGATGGTACTGCGTGCTTTAAATCCGTCATACCAAATATCGTAGGGACGTAAGCTTCGGCCAAGCCGCTTCTCAATTATTGCTGCGATTTTTGCCAGTTGCGGTGAACGCAAATATTCATCGAACAGCGTTTCAACCTCCTCCTGAGGAATCTCCATTTCTCCGGCAAATTTCCTTAAAATATAGGTGTTCATCTCAGGACTGTAGGTATCAATCGCTTTTTCAGCCTTAAAATTGTTAATAATCTGTTGGTAACGTTTATCGGGTTCAGACTGACAAGTTATCTCTTTATTGTTCTCGAAAACCTTATTGGCATAGGGCATCCAAAGCAGGTTTGGGTTATTGATCACTTTTTCAGGAATATCCTGGTTTATAATTCTTTCCATGACTTTATAAATCATTTCCTGTTTTTCTTTTCCGTTCTCAGCATTTCCGTAGTTTGCTTTAATCTCGTCGCGAAGGTTCCAGTGGGAGAGGAGTACCATCTTTTCGGGGAAAAGTTGTTTGCCCGAATCGGTGCGAAGTTTTCCCATTTCGATATTATATTCTGAAATATAGAGATCAGCATCGGCTTCCGCTTTGGCCGCAGCCTGTTGCAGGGCTGCCGGTACACGTGATACAAAAACGTCACCCAACCGTGCCATTGCCCACTCTTTTCGGGTGACTGAATGATCAAATTTCTCCTTTTCTACGAGTGAATAATAGGGAAAATTAAGTGCTATGATAAACGCAATTTTGTTGGCATAGAGATCTGACAGTAGATGTGCTCCGATGGAATAACCACTAAATTCTTTATCAATCCCGAGCATTGGACCATTGTTCAGGTCGACATTCTCCCTTAAGTCGAGCGATATTTTGTTAAAATGGCCATAAATGGATTCAAAATTCCTGCTAACTTTATCAAAAAGCAATGATCTTTCGGTTTCGCTTATAACAAAATTGGTTTTGCAAAAAGTAGAGAAATCGCTGGCTGTACCATCTTCTGCCTGCCAAAGTAAACCAGCATGCTTAACTCCTTTTTCAAGTCTTGGTACATTTGATATGCCGACCTTTTGCTTAAGACTATCAATAACTTGATTGATAGTTGCTTCAGAAATATATGATCCGGAAGCAGGTGCTGATTGTTTTGGAGCCGGTTGGTTACAAGCGGCCAATCCTGCGAAGAGTAGTATCATTAACTTTTTCATAAATTTTTTGTATAAAGATAGCTATTCCAGTTTGTTTTTAAATCAAATCAATCACCCATTGTTTTCTGAATTATTCATTTTTTTGCTAATATTGGTTCAAAGGAAAGTTTCAGCCAAAATGCTACTTTTGAACTAAATTTAAAAGTAAACGATGATGAAATTTAAAACGATTACCTTGCTATTTATTGGTATTTTGTTTTTTAAAAGTGCTTTGATGGCTAATCCCGGAAACCGGAAAGCACCTCAGCGTTTTTTTGTGGGAACCTACACCGACAGTGGGAGTAAAGGTATTTACTCTTTCAGTCTTGATCCGGGAACTGGAAAACTTACTGATAATGGATTAGCAGCAAAAACAAATAACCCCTCATTTCTGGCGTTAACATCGGATGGAAGGTTTCTTGTCGCAGTTCACGAAACAAAGGACGAAAATGGGAGCAACATGGGTTTTATTGAGTCGTTTTCGGTTAATAAGGATGACAATCGTTTAATCTCACTTGGAAAAGTAAGCAGTGGTGGGGCACACCCTTGTTATGTGTCTGTCAATCAAAATGGAGCGGTTCTGGCTGCCAACTATACAGGGGGTAGCGTAGCACTTTTTCGGTTAGACAAATCCGGAAAGTTGAGCGATACACTTAATGTTCAGCAACATTATGGTAGCGGTCCGAATAAAGAACGTCAGGCCACACCACATGTTCATAGTGCTTTTTTTGAACCAGAATCGAACAGGATTTTTGTAGCCGATCTTGGCGTAGACAAAGTATATGTTTATCAAATTAATAAGTCCGGTTCAAAACTTGTAAGTGCTCCCTTTCCGGCAATTAGTATGCCACCGGGAAGTGGTCCGCGTCATCTTGCTTTCCACCCAAAATTGAAGGTGGTTTATGTGATTAACGAGCTTGCAAATGCAGTATCCGTCGTCTCATTAAACAAAGATGGCAGTTTCACGATTCTTGAAACAGTTTCGACACTTCCATCAGGTTACGACAAACCAAATACAAGTGCCGATATTCATATTTCGAAAGACGGCCGTTTCCTGTACGCAACGAACCGCGGTTCCAATTCAATCGCCATTTTCTCTGTCGATCCTAATGATGGCAGAATTGTTCAGATTGGACAGGAATCAACCCGGGGCGATATTCCGCGAAATTTCACATTTTCCCCCGATGATGATTATTTACTCGTTGCCAATCAAAATTCACAGAATATTGTTGCTTTTCGTCGTGATCGGTATACTGGAAAATTACAGTATACCGATCAGATAAAGGCATTAAAGCCAGTTTGTCTCTTGTTTCGATAAACTGGATGATATAACTGGAAGATTGCACCAGGTGTCAGGCAGCCATTAACTAGCTGCCAGCCGCCAATTTCATTTTTCCTTAAACTTTAAATCTTCAATTAATTAAAACTGCTCCATCTCCGAAAAGAAAAACGAACCTTCGCGAAGGGCATTTTCATCGCTGTCAGCACCATGAATAGCATTGGCGGTGAACGATTCTGCAAAAAGTTTCCGGATGGTTCCTTCAGCTGCCTTTTCGGGATTTGTACTGCCAATAAGCTCACGAAAATCGTCAATGGCATTCTCCTTTTCAAGAATCGCAGCCACAATTGGTCCGGATGACATAAAATCGACCAATTCATCAAAGAAAAACTTGCCGGCATGAATTCCATAAAAAGCTTCAGCACGTTCGCGTGTAAAACGTGTCATTTTTATGGCCTTGATTCTGAACCCTTTTTCATTGATCATTTTTAAAATAGGGCCAATAAAATTATTCCTGACAGCACAAGGCTTAATCATTGTAAATGTGATATTTCCAGACATATTCGTATCTATTTTAAGTGAATAAATCGTAATAATAAATCAGACGGATAAATTTAGAGAAATTTGTCTGAGAATCAGTTTTGCAGGCCTTTTTTTAAATTTTCCAGGGTAAATTAATGTTAATGGAAGCTATCGTGCTGTAAGACAATAATATAAAAGTTAAGGGAATATTAAATGAACAAGTCGGAGAACGTCGTACAACCAATAATGATATCTTTGTATCTTGATTTAAATATGATTAGTTGGAAAGATTTGATGTAAATACCTGTGAAAAGGTAAAACAATGGATGACCAAAGAGGTGAAAAAGGTAGTAATAATCCCTCATGTCAATCCTGACGGTGATGCAATTGGCTCAGCAATTGGCTTAAATAGTATTTTGAATAATGCCGGATTTGAATCTGTCGTGATTGTCCTTAATGATTTTCCATCCTATCTTAGCTGGCTGGGTTCTGATGGTGTTCCGTTGATCTATGAACAAAGCGCCGGGTTGTGCCATGAAATGATTGATCAGGCTGATGCCTTCTTTTTTCTCGATTTTAATGATGTGAAAAGATTGGGGAAACTGGAGGAATACTTAGGTAAAAATACGAAACCTGTTGTTTTAATAGATCATCATCCTGATCCTGCAATCACGACAGAGTATCTTTTTTCGGATATAAATGTCAGTTCAACAGCTGAGCTTGTCTTTGATTTTGTTGATGCTTTGGGAATGTTGGAGTATTTGGATGCAAATGGTGCCAATGCATTACTTGCAGGTATTATTGCCGATACCGGTTCTTTCAGTCATAATGCTTCGCGCCCCGATACGTACCGTGTTGTTGGCGAATTAATCAAAAGAGGTGCCGATAAGGATCGAATTAATGAATCGCTTTATAACGATTTTTCTGAGAAGAGGATGAGGCTTTTAGGGTATTGTTTGTCGGAAAAGATGGAAGTTTTTCCCACGCATAAAACTGCGTTGATCTGGCTGTCAGTTAATGAACTTAAAAAATTCGATTTTCATCCAGGCGATACAGAAGGATTTGTTAACTACCCTTTATCAATCAAAGGAATCGTTTTTTCAGCTTTTTTTATGGAGAAACATGACCATGTTAAAGTTTCTTTAAGGTCGAAGGGAAGCTTTGCCACCAACGATTTTTGTGCTGCTCACTTCAACGGTGGAGGGCATCGGAACGCATCTGGCGGCGAAACTAAACTGTCATTAAAAGAAGCTCTGGCTCTTTTCCGGGAGTTACTCCCGCAGTATTCAGAACTGTCAGGAAAAGATTGTTAATAATAAACACCCTTTTTTGTCCCATTCACTTGTAAAGGGACAAATTTGGATTAATTTTGCGCTAAATTATTAAAAGTATGAGAATCAGGTTTTTCAATTTGTTTTTGGTTTTGGCCTTTATTGTTGTTGTTTTATCTTCATCTTCCTGCAAAAAAACGACAGCGCAGGCTCAACGAGACCTTGAACAGGAACACATTACTAAATATGTTGCCAAGTATCTTCCGGGCGTAACACCAAAAAGTTCAGGACTTTATTTTCTTGAAACAAAGGCTGGAAGTACAGATCCAAATGACACAATTAAAGCCGGCGATATAGTCAAAGTATTTTACAAGGGGTATCTGATTGAAGATAACGACACAACTGGAATTGGTGATGGTTATGAGTTTGATACATCTGGCGATTATGAACCTTATTCATTTACTGTTGGTGCCGGATCTGTTATTGCTGGTTGGGACGAAGCTTTGACATACATGAAAGATGGGAGCGAGGCTCAAATTGTGGTCCCGTCGAAACTTGCCTATGGAGGTACTGCCCAATCGACTATACCAGCCTATTCACCATTGGTATTTTATATCACGGTACATAAGGTCTATCGGTCAGGCGATATAGATAATTGGCCTGTTATTCAAAAGCTGCCAAAAAGCTTATAGCGATTAATTTGTAATTGTTGATCGTTTCAACGAATCATTCACTTGAAACAAACAGATCTTCTCAGGAAATTATTACCCGGTTTTATTCCTCTTTTCGTCTTCATTATTGCCGACGAATTTTGGGGGATGAAGGTTGGGGTAATAGTTGCCCTTTTGATTGGCCTTGGTGAGATGGGTGTGACATGGTTCCGCGAGAAACGGCTCGACCGGTTTGTATTACTCGATACCGCATTATTGGTTGCACTGTCAGGTGTCTCAATCCTTCTCGAAAATGAGATTTTTTTCAAATTAAAACCAGCACTTATTGAACTGATCCTATGCGCAATATTGGGTGTTTCCGTTTTCTCCTCGGTCGATATTATCGGAACAATGACCCGGAAATATATGAAAGGTGTCGTGATGAATGAGGTTCAGGAAGCACTTTTAAAAAAGAATCTTCGTAATCTTTTTTATATCGTAATCGCTCATACGGCATTGGTATTTTATTCTGCTTTTTATATGAGCAAGGAAGCCTGGGCATTTATCAGCGGCGGTTTGTTCTACATCCTTTTTGTTATCTATTTTGTGTTTGAATATTTCAAAAATAGAAAAGCCTCGCGGAATATCAATCCCGAAGGTTTAACCGCTCCATTTGAAGATGAAGAGTGGCTTCCGGTTGTGGACGAAGATGGAAAAATTATAGGGAAAGCTCCAAGGTCGTTGTGTCATAAAGGCGAAAAAATACTTCACCCTGTTGTACACTTACATGTTATTAATCCTCATGGTCATATCTACCTCCAGAAACGACCGCTAAATAAATTAGTTCAGCCCGGCAAATGGGATACTGCAGTCGGGGGACACATTTCATTTGGTGAAGACCTTCAAACAGCTTTGCAGCGTGAAGCCTATGAAGAGATTGGTTTGGAAAATTTTTCTGCAAAACCGCTTGGGAGCTACAGATGGGACACCGATATCGAATCAGAACTAGTGTATTATTTTTTATCTTATGATTTCCAAAAAATACATCTGCACAGTGATGAGGTTGAAGAAGGAAGATTTTGGAGCCCTTCACAAATCGAAAAACAGCTTGGAAACGATGTGTTTACACCAAACTTTGAATATGAGTATGGATTGCTGAAAAAAAGGCTAAACAGGTAATTAGTCAATTCGGTAATTTGACGATTCGACAATTCATTAACGTATGCCTGCTGCCTTAAACAATTTTCCTTAATCCAATCTCCTTTAACCATCAACCTTTAACCTTTAACCTTTAACCTTTAACCTTTATCCTTTAACCTTTAACCTTTATCCTTTTTACTTTACCCTTGAATCAGAAATATAGCAGGTCGTTTATTTAGATCAGGAACCCCTTTTTTCCATTGTGCAACAGTCATTGTTTTAATGTATTCTGTTTCAAGCGTGATATCGCAGGCGATGCAAAGGCGTGTCTGTTCACTGAGGGTATTAATCAAATCAGTAATTAGCTGGGTATTACGATAGGGCGCTTCAATAAAAATCTGAGTTTGTTTTTCAAATCCTGATCGTCGCTCAATCTCTTTGATGGCTTTAACTCTTTCGGCCGGTTTAACCGGGATATAGCCAATAAAGGCAAAGTTTTGACCATTCATTCCGGATGCCATCAGCGAAAGCAAGATTGAGGAGGGACCTACCAATGGAATTACCCGTATTTGCTTCGTATGGGCTATTTTAACAACTTCAGCTCCCGGATCAGCGATCCCCGGACATCCGGCTTCGGAAATAATTCCAACATCAAAACCTTCGAGAATAGGTTTCAGATATTCGGCTGTTACAGTGCTATCGGTATGTTGGTTTAATTCAAAAAACTGCAGCTCGTCAATGTTCAGTTGCGGATCCATCTTTCGCAGGTAACGACGTGCTGTTCTTATATTTTCAACAATGAAATATTTGATATTCTTAACAATAGCCGATACATCTGAGGGGATTACACGTGCCGTATCCGATTCGCCAAGCGTGGTTGGTATAAGGTAAAGACAACTCATAATTCAAATTTTCGCAAAGGTATATTTATAAAATTAAAGAATGAAGGAATTAAAGAAGGATGGAATTATAAACTATTTTAAGTAACAATTTTTTGGTGGCCATTATTTTTTGATGTAAGTTTGGTCAGTAACGAATTCAAGAGAATGAAAATAACCATGCTGGGAACTGGCACATCGCAAGGAGTGCCGGTTATTGCCTGTAAATGCGACGTTTGCCGGTCGGATGATCCAAAAGATAAAAGGCTCAGAAGTGCCATAATGGTCGAAGAGGGAACATCAAGAATTATCGTTGATTGCGGACCGGATTTCAGACAGCAGATGTTACGATATGAAGTTGATAACCTTGATGCCATCTTGCTTACACATGAACACGCTGACCATATTTTTGGATTGGATGATATCCGTGGATTCAACTGGTTGCGAAGAGCGCCTATGGATATTTATTGTGAACATCGTGTTCAGGATAACTTGCGGAATGTCTTCAACTATGTTTTTGCTGAAAATAAAATGCCTGGTATTCCACAAATGAATTTGATAGACTTGACTGATAAACAATTTAATATTGGATCAATTAATATTATTCCGATTCGGTTACAGCATCAATACTTACCGGTTTATGGTTTCCGTTTCGGACAGTTTGCCTACCTGACCGATTTTAATTCAATCGAAGATCAGGAATTGGAAAAACTGAAAGGGGTTGACACATTGGTAATATGTGCATTACGCAAGATACCGCACGTTTCACACCTCAATCTTTCAGACGCATTGAATTTGATCGAAAAAATTGCACCACGAAAAGCTTATCTGACCCATATGAGTCATGAAATGGGAAAACATCACGATTTGCTGGACGAATTACCAGTAAATATTGAGCCTGGATATGATGGGTTGGTGCTGGAAATTTGAAAAGAAGCTAACTAGTTATTTTCATCGACAATACTCTGAGTATCAATTGCAATCATTAACTCTTCGTTGGTTGGAACGACCATTACCTTAACTTTTGAACCTTCTTTGCTGATTATTTGCTCTTTACCAGTTAATCCGTTATTGATTTGGGAATCTATTTCGATACCCAGAAATTCAAGCCCTTCGCAGACGCCGGAACGTGTAGTGGCTGAATTTTCACCAATCCCTCCTGTAAAGATTAAAACATCAACGCCACCCATAGCTGCGGCATAAGCGCCAATATATTTTTTGATCCGATAGTCAAACATTTTGATAGCCAATAAACAGCGTTCATCGCCATTTTCGGCTGCAGCACGGATTTCGCGCGAATCGGATGAAATGCCGGAAATTCCCAATAATCCACTGTGTTTATTAAATAAAATAGAAGCCGATTTGGTCCCAATTTTCTCCCGGTCCATAATATAGGCGACTGCACCCATGTCAATATCACCGGAGCGTGTTCCCATAATCAACCCTTCGACCGGCGTAAAACCCATTGATGTATCAACAGACTCACCATATTTAATCGCGCAGGCTGATCCTCCATTGCCCAAATGGCAGGTGATCACCTTAACGGTTTTAGGATCAACTCCCAATATTTCGCAGGCTTTGTTTGAAACATACTTATGGCTCGTTCCATGGAAACCATAGCGGCGGATACCATATTTTTTGTAGAGTGCAAACGGAATTGCATACATAAAGGCATGCTGGGGCATTGTATGATGAAACGCGGTATCAAAAACAGCTACCTGTGGAATATCTGGAATTAAAGCCTTAACTGCATAGATTCCCTTTAAGTTTGGCGGATTGTGAAGCGGTGCAAGCTCACTGAATTTTTCGAGTGTAACAATTACTTCGTCGGTAATTAAAACACTTTCGCTGAATTCCTCGCCGCCGTGAACGACGCGGTGACCAACAGCATTTATCTCTTCAAGAGAGCTAATGCAACCATGTTTTACGCTCGATAAAACGCCAAGAATGTATTCAATCCCGATCGTATGATCAAGAATTTCACCTTCAAATAGCACTTTTTGTCCCGATTCTTTTTCGTGTTTCAGGAACGAACCTTTCATGCCAATCTTTTCAACGATTCCTTTGGCAAGGATACGGCTTTCACCCAGCGAATAGAACTGGTATTTTATGGATGAACTTCCACAGTTGATTACTAATATTTTCATTAATCTAATTTTATAATATACTTATTGTGAATGGTTTAGTTTAGTATTTACAAACCCATTAATTATAATTTCTCAGTTGATAATGGACCGGTTCCAATAATTTTACCATTACAATCATATTTATAGAATCCGCCACAGGTGTGTACTCCAAACCTTCTGGCCCTGTTCAATTTTTTAATAACGGGGGATGCCATATAACGAGGGTCGCCAAATTCAGAATATAGATTTTCCATCCAGCGGTTTATTTTATCAATACCCAAAATATCGGCCAGTTCAAAAGGGCCAAAACGCATACCAAAACCAACTTTCCACACAGAGTCGATATCGACCATGGCACCAACCCCTTCAAGAAGCACTTCGCAGGCTTCGTTTAGAAGGGCTGTATAAAGCCGTATAGAGATCAAACCTGCCGATTCTTCTACCGGAATAGCCTGACGGTTAACCATTTTTACAAATTTTAACACCTTGTCATAAACTTCTTCGGAAGTGTACAAGCCTTTTACAACTTCACAAACCCTGGCTTCAGGTGATTGGACGAAGAAATGGAGACTGACACAGCGTTCGCGGTATTTCAATTCGGATGAAAGTTCCGTAATAATAATTGTAGTTGAATTTGTGGCGATGATGCATTCAGGGGTCACCACTTCTTCAATTTTCTTGAAGACCTCTTTTCGTTCCGTAATCTTACGGTCACTCGATTCGGCTCTGATCGCTTCAATAACAAAATCACAATTTTTCAAATCCTGATAATCAAGACTTCCTTTGATTCTTGAGAGAATCAACTTTTTTTCACCTTGTGTCATTCCCCAATTCTCGATCCTTCGATCGAGTACGATGCCAAGTCTGGTGAATGCATTCTCAATACGATCCTCAGAAATCTCAATAAATACTACTTCCATTCCATTGGAGCTTGCAATTCTCGCAATATTTTGTCCGTCTTTTCCACAACCTACGATTCCAATTCTGGAGAACAATGTCCGCTTTTGCTGCTTTTGGCTTAATCCAAATTCCTCGATTGGTTCAATAATCATCTCTTCCATTGCACTAAATTCTATATTTTATTCTAAAATTCATCTTTAATTAATGTCAGTACCTGCTTCAAAATTAAAAAGCAGCTGGCAATTGGCTGCTTGAGACTGGCAGGAATCAGCACTTACTTCGCCTTTTCGCCTCATCGTTCATTCTCACATTCGCCTTTTCACTCCGTCACTCCCTCTCCTCAGCCTGCCTGATTTGATGTAATTGCAATCATATCAACAATATCATTTACCGAGCAACCTCTTGAAAGGTCATTTATCGGAGCGGCCATCCCCTG
>Ga0302286_10003274_pt1 | contig 10958 bp, 10 predicted proteins | sample III_Fen_E2_3_FD_198765 | JGI IMG/M metagenome (GOLD analysis project Ga0302286, IMG submission 198765) | Peat permafrost microbial communities from Stordalen Mire near Abisko, Sweden - III_Fen_E2_3 | ecosystem: Environmental > Terrestrial > Soil > Wetlands > Permafrost | place: Sweden: Abisko...
CCGGCGCACGGGCAATGGATATGGAGGTGAAAATGTTCTTCACTTTCTGGGGAACCTCCATGCTGCGCGACAAAAATAAATCGCCAAAAGGTAAAGACTTTATGTCGAAAATGTTTGGCTTTATGCTCCCAAAAGGCAGCACCAAACTTAAGCTTTCGAAACTGAATATGTGCGGCATGGGCACAGCAATGCTCAAAGATTTGATGAAGAAGAAAAATGTGGCTTCGCTCGAAGAGATGATTGCCCTGGCTGCCGAGTTTGGCGTTGAAATCTGTATCTGCGAAATGAGTATGAACCTGATGGGATTCAAACGCGAAGAGATGATAGATTACCCCAATCTTTCGTACGTTGGCGTTGGCACCTACATCTCCGATGCCGACGAAAGTAAAATACAATTATTTATATAGGGGACCTCTCCCCTACCCCTCTCCGAAGGAAAGGGGCAATCTGCAAGGCGAAGTGTTGGGTTAAACAAGTAATATCTTACACTGTTTATATTCCTCAGATTCCGCCCTCTCCTTCAGCGAGGGATGGATTAAGATTTTAATCATTTAATTTACAAAATATTATGACAACAGAAGAATTAAAAAATTTGAAAAGCGACAAGACAGTTGATGCACGTAGTATGGCTTGCCCTGGGCCACTTTTGGCTGCTAAAAAAGCCATTGGCGATGTAGAAGAAGGACAGATTATGGAAATCCTCTCGTCGGACGAAGGAACCAAAAGTGACATTCCAAAATGGTGCAGAAAGCAAGAATTTGAATACCTCGGCTCCATCGACGAAGATGGAATTTATCGTCTCTTTCTTAAAAAATAAGCTGCCATGCCTAAAATTTTGGTCTTCTCGACCGAAAAAATCTCCGACCCTGCCATTGACCTGGCGGGGTTGTTGAAAAAACATTATCCCGCTACGGTTTATACCATCAGCGTGCCTTGTTCGAGCTGCATCAAACCCCGCTGGATTATGCATGCCTACGAAAAAGGGTTCGACGGGGTGTTTATTGCCGCCGACGGCACCGACTGCTCTTATGGTGAATTGTGTTCGGAAAGAACTTCCGACATTGTGGCTGCCACGCACCAACTGATGAGGGAAAAAGGACTGAAACCGTCGCAATTGAAAATGGCTGCCATCTGCTCGGTATGTGCAGAGCCGTTTGTGAAACACATAACCTCGTTTATGAAAGAATTAGCCCCTAAAGAGAACTAAAAACATGGGAACACAAGAAACGTGTATCAACGAATCGCTGTACGATGTGCTGGTGATTGGAGCCGGAATAGCGGGCGAAGAGTCGGCACTGAAACTAGCCGATATGGGGCACAAAGTGCTGCTAGTGGAGAAAGAACCTTCCATTGGAGGAAAGATGATTTTGCTGAGCAAAGTCTTTCCAACGCTCGATTGTGCTGCTTGTATTACCACCCCTAAAGTATCGGAAACAGCTCGCCATCCGAATATTACCGTACTAACTCTCACCGAAGTAGAAGAGATTTTACGCAACGGAGAAAACCAATTTTCGGTTACGTTGAAACGGAAACCTCGTTACGTGGTGGAGAAAGATTGCACAGGTTGTCAGGAGTGCGAAAAGGCATGCCCTGCCATCACCAACGACCAGTTTCAGTTCAACCTTACGGCACGAAAGGCAGTCTATATTCCGTTTACTATTGCCAATCCGCGTGTGGCATTGATTGATATTGACAATTGTATTTTGTGCGGTGCATGCGAAAAAGCTTGTCCGTCGAACTGCATTGACTTTTCACAAACAGAAGAAATACTGAATATTACAGCAAAGACGGTAATCGTGTCCACAGGATTCAAACTGTTTGACCCGACAGCAATTGAACGCTACGGATACGGTCGCTACAAAAACGTGATAACCTCCATGCAAATGGAACGTCAGCTCGCTCCCACGCGTCCGTTCAACAATATTTTACGCCCATCGGACGGGAAAATGCCCGATAAAATTGCCTATATTTTCTGCACAGGCTCACGCGACCATACCATGGGAAATCCCATCTGCTCGCAGGTGTGCTGTATGTATTCCACCAAACAGGCACAACTCCTCATGGGGGCTTTGCCAATGGCCGATGTGTCATTATATTATATCAATATCCGTGCTTTCGGTAAAGGCTTCAACGAGTTTTACATGCAAGCCAAAGATATGGGTGCCAAGTATGTGAAAGGCAAAATTGCCTCCATCGCCGAAAAAGAGAATGGCAATTTAGTGCTGCGTTACGAAGACATTGCAACGGGGAAAGTAACAGAGAAAGAGCACGATTTGGTAGTGCTTTCGGTAGGATTACTTTCCAATCCAGCCATTACCAAGGTATTCAAAAACGCAACGCTCGAAACAGACGAACTGAACTACATCCGTCAGACCGACCTATTGCAAAGCCCCGCTCTCACCTCCATCGAAGGTGTTTTTGTAGCCGGAACTGCCACCGCGCCGATGGATATTCCCGACACCATTATGTCGGCAGGTGCAGCTGCCACCGAAACATCAAGCTATTTACAACGATTGCTATGAAGAAAAAAATAGGAGTTTACGTATGCCATTGCGGCGGCAATATATCCGACCACGTGGATATTGAAAAAGTAAAAGCGGCCGTGAAAGATGAAGCGGATGTTTTTTTGGTAAAAAACACCGTGTTTGCCTGCGCCGACTCGTCGCAAACAGAGATGGTACACGATATTCAGAACGATCAGTTAGATGCAATAGTGGTGGCATCGTGCTCTCCGAAATTGCACCTCAACACCTTCAGAGGAGTAGCGCAACGGGCAGGTCTGAATCCGTACAACTACGTGCAGGTAAATATCCGCGAACAAAGTTCATGGGCACATTCCGACAACAACATGGGGGCAACCGAGAAAGCCATTCATCTAGTGAAAGCCGGTATTGCCAAAGCCAAAGAGAGCGAAGCATTGCTTTCAATGAAGATTCCGGCCTCCAACGTGGTGGCCGTGGTTGGTGGGGGCATTGGCGGTATGAAGACAGCTATCGGTCTGGCCGACATGGGCACCGAAGTCTATCTTATTGAAAAAGATTTTTTTGTGGGAGGAAGAACGCCTCAATGGGGCAAAGTTTTTCCCACCGAAGATAGCGGAGCCGCGCTGATTGAAAAACTTTACCACGAAGTACAAAAACGACCCAATATCACCTTGTTTACCGGTGCCGAACTGGTAGAGAAAAGCGGAAGTATAGGTAATTTCACTCTTCAGGTAAGGGTACGTCCCCGCAAGTTTACCGGCAAGGCAATGACTGAATCGGTACAAAACGCTCAAATGGAATGCCCTGTTGCCGTAAAAGATGAATTCAACTTCGGCCTCACCGAAAGGAGCGCTATTCTACTGCCTCAACCCGGACAGTTTCCACTACTACCGGCCATTGACGCAGCAAACTGTACTCAATGCGGCGAATGCGTAAAAATTTGCCCTGAATTTAATTTGGAAGAAAAAGAGCAACTTCTCCCCTTACACGTGGGTGCCTTTGTGGTAAACACCGGTTTTGACCCTTACGAACCGTCAAAAGGTGAATACGGTTATGGAGAACAAGAGAATGTAATCACTCTCCAACAGTTTAAGCGATTGATTGAATTGAGTGACAAAGAGCTGGTTTACAACGGGAAAAAAATTCGGAAGATTGCCTATATCTATTGTGTGGGCAGCCGTCAGGATGATGAGGGCGACAACAAATATTGTTCCCGCTACTGCTGCACCGCCGCATCGCATATCGCCGTTCAGGCAAAAACCAAATTCAAAGATATTGTCAATTTCCACTTCAACCGCGGTATCCGCACTTATGGTAAACAGGAGTTGATTTACGAACATGCCTCCAAACAAGGCGATATTTTCCTGCAATTTTCGTTGAAAAGCATCCCTGCAATCGAACAACGAGGGAAAAAAACATTCATCCAAGTAAAGGATATTCTCACGGCAGGCAAAAACCTCGAAACAGATGCTGACCTCATTGTGTTGGTGACCGGAATGGTGCCCCGAAAGAATGAGACACTAGAACATCTGCTGAAAATACCTACAGGTCGCGACCATTTTTTCAACGAAATACACATGAAACTTCGTCCCGTGGAGACAGTGATAGACGGAGTTCTGATTGCCGGCACCTGCCAATCGCCGAAGAATATACTGGAAACGGTAAATTCTTCGATGGCCGCAGCCGCAAAGATTAATTCGGTACTCACCAAAGGCGAATTATCGCTCGAACCGACTTTGGCAAAAGTAAATCCCGGCGCTTGCAACTGGTGCGGAAAATGTAGCGCTGCATGCCCCTTTGATGCGATTGTACAGGTAGAAAACAACGGTGAAAAGGTGGCAAAGGTCAACGAATCAAATTGCAAAGGTTGTGGTATGTGTACACCTGTATGCCCCACCGATGCCATCGACCTGGCAGGATACACCAACCCTCAGATAGAGTCAATGATAGATGCATTGGCAGAAGGATAACTAATTGATAATAAATAATTAGATGGGAACAACATATAAAACAATCGATATTATCAAGCAACATCGGAAAGCTTCGGTAGCAGCTCTTGATGAACGCAAAAACTATCTGAAAATGCGAAAGGCAATCACCGAAGCATTGAAAGAGGAACCGAAAAGCATTCCTCAAATTGCAGAAGCATCCAAAATTTCACTTTCCGACATTACCTATTACCTGATGGCCATGCTCAAATTCGGCGAAGTGGCTGTGAACGGCATTGACGATATGGACGAGTATTATTTTTACGAATTAAAGAAGCAATAACCATGGCACTGATTCAACCGGAACTGACTGAGGATATTAAGAAATACAGAGCATTCGATTTTTCGGCTTGCTACAACTGCGGCAACTGCACCGCCGTGTGCCAACTGACAGAAAAAAATGCCAACTTTCCACGAATGATGGTGCGCTACTCCATGCTGGGACTCAAGGAAGAGATTTTGTCGAGTCAGGAGCTTTGGCTCTGTTACTCGTGTGGCGACTGCTCCGACACTTGCCCGCGCGAAGCCGGTCCGGGCGCGTTGATGGCAAATCTTCGCCGCTACGCTATTGCCAATTACGAAAAGACCGGCCTTACCAAACTGATTTTCAAAAGTAATCCTGCATTTATTGCTGTCACGTTGCTCCTTGCTGTGGTGTTGGCATTCTTTCTGCTCACCATTAAACCCGACACCGAAGTGGCTCGCTGGCTGTTTCAATATGTTCCCTACGAGGTGTTGCACAGCTTTGGTATCGGCGCTTTTGCCCTGATGGGAATCTCGGCTTTGGTAGGTGTAGCCATGATGTGGAAACAGATTACAAAGAAAAAACCCTTGGCGAAAGAAAACTTGCTGAAAAGAGCTTTTGAGGCGGCCAAAAAAGTAGCACAGGAGCTTGCCACCATGAAGCGTTACCGAAATTGTGACAGCGACAGTTCGGTATGGAACAAAAAGGGATGGTACGTGCGCCCGTGGTTTGTGCACTGGACTATTATGTGGGGGTTTATCGGGCTGCTGATAACTACTTCGCTCGATTTTATGTTGAAAGACCCCGCAACCGCTATCTGGTGGCCGTCGCGCATTATCGGCACTCTTGCCGGAATGCTGATGGTGTACGGTTCAAGTCTGGCAATGTACTACCGCATCAAAAAAGTAACTAAGACCTACGCCAACACATTGCTGGCAGACTGGATGTTTCTGGGTTTTCTGTGGCTGGCAGGCGTTACCGGTTTCTGGTTGGAAATTGCCGTGGCCTTCGATGCCCACCTTTTCATTAACCACATTGTGCTGATGATACATATTATCATCTCCATGGAGTTAGTCGTCCTTTTTGCCTTTTCCAAATTTGCTCATGCAGTTTATCGGCCACTGGCTCTGTTTATGCACTACTTGTAAAATCTAACTAACGAATTCAGAAAAGCTGCCTCTCGATACAAAATGTCATTGAGAGGCAGCTTTTTATTTTAAATTTTTATCCTGACTGGTTGTGATTTTCTTTTATTTCTCAAAATAAAAATAGGGTATTTTTTGGCTGAAGGGTCTTAAAGATGTAAACGGGAGAAATATTCATCTACAAATCTGTCCTATAGAGAAACCCTCAACTATTTATATTATGAAAACAACAATTTTACAACGAATCGGTTTCATGTTGGCAATGCTATTGCTGGCAAGCGGATTTTCACTCGCACAGACAACCGATAGTTACTTCACTGTGAGCGGTGTAGTTAGAGACTCGCAATCAAAAAAGAATCTTGCGTATGTCAATGTATCTGTACCCGGCACCAACATTGGTACCGTAACAAATGCGGACGGCGAATTTACGTTGAAAATTAAAACCTCGCTGAATGCCAAAGAGGTGGAAATTTCACACCTTGCCTATAAAAATTACCGTTTCCCGGTAGATGGCACCAATATGGAGAAGGTGATTAATCTAGTTGCTAATACCAAACTTCTGAAAGAAGTAACAGTCCGTCCCGAAATGCCCCGCCAATTGATTGAGCAGGCAATCGACAAAATTTCAGTGAATTACAGCAAAGATGCCAATCTTTTCACCGGCTTTTATCGCGAAACCGCTCAAAAAGGGAAACGATACATTCAAATTTCGGAAGCAGTGGTCAACATCTACAAAGATTCTTACACACATTCACTGTCGAAAGATCGTGTGCGCATTTTCAAAGGACGTCAACTGCTCAGTCAAAAGGCATCCGACACATTGGCCGTAAAACTGATGGGTGGACCTACATTGGCCGTAATGCTCGACGTGGTAAAAAATCCTGATGTGCTATTAGACAAGGAGATACTTTCTTATTACGAATATAAAATGGAAGATCCCGTGTCGATTGATAACAGGATGCAATACGTAATTAGCTTCCGTCCAAGCAGTATATTGCCCTTTGCCCTTTACAATGGCAAATACTACATTGACTACGAGTCACTGGCTTTTACCCGCGTAGAATTTAGTCTGGATATGCAAGACATGGACAAGGCCACAAGCATGATGTTGCTCAAAAAACCGTTGGGATTGCGATTCAAACCTTCCGAGTTCTCATTTCTTATCACTTACAAATTGCAAAACGGAATAAGCTACCTCAACTATGTGCGAAGCGAAGCCAAATTCAAATGCGACTGGAAACGGAAACTCTTTTCGAGTAAATATGATTTAGTCTCCGAAATGGTAACTACCGAGCGCGAAGTACAACCGATACAGCCTATTCCATACAAGGAAGCATTCAAAAGCGATCAGGCATTTTCCGATAAGGTATCCGATTTCTACGATGTGGATTATTGGGGTGGTTACAACATTATCGAACCCACCGAATCGCTCGAAGCAGCCGTGGTGAAACTTAAAAAACAAAAATAACGCAATAAGCAATATATCCCGCTTCGCAGGAAGTGGGATTTTGCTTTGCCTGCTTTCACATACACATAAAATTGTATGTATCTTTGGGCATTGTTTTCACAGATACTCACACCGGCTTAACCCGAATTGATACTTATGTTGGACGAATTGCTGCTGCTCTCAAAAATCAGGAATAGTGACCTGAAGGCTTACGAAAAGCTCTTCCGCGCTTATTATGCGCCACTATGCCGCTATGCCTATTCATATATCAACGAGATGCCGGCAGCCGAAGAGATTGTGCAGGATTTATTCTACTTCTTATGGAAAGACAGGTCACAAATTCAAATCCGGCTTTCGGTAAAATCATATCTCTATCAGGCCGTTCGCAACCGCGCTTTTCATTATCTAAAACATCAACAGGTAAAAGAGAGTTATCGTGAAAAAATGGGAGATTCGCTTTTAGATATTGACACCATGACTCCCGCCGACGAATTGGAATACAAGGAACTGGAAACTCAACTTCACGTTTCGTTGCAGCACATGCCCGAACGACAACGGCGAATTTTCTGTATGAATCGATTCGACGGGAAAAAATACAATGAAATAGCCCAAGAGCTTTCGGTCTCCGTAAAAACCGTGGAAGCCGAAATGACCAAAGCATTAGCCATATTACGCAAAGAGTTGAAGCCGTTTTCTGACACTCAATAAACGACTGACTGAAATTTTAAAATTATTATGATACAACAACCACATCACGATATGTACCAACCCGACACCGACAAAGCCTGGAATGCCTTACACGCACGCTTACAGAAGGATAATCTGCTTAATACTACAAATCAACAAACATCTTTTCGCAGATTTTCGCCCGTGCTAAAATGGGCGGTAGCTGCAGTGTTGGTGCTTGCCATTGCCACTGTGGCCATTCACTACCTGTTGCCTGCACACAATAGCCTGCCGCTACTCACGTTTCAAAACAACGATGCCGACAACACGTTAGTGAAAACGCTTGATGATGGCTCCACGGTATATCTGGCAGCAAGTACTTCGCTCTCGTATCCCGTGCAATTTGCTCACGATTCGCGTGAAGTAAGCATGAAAGGCAACGCCATGTTCGACATTGCACGAAACCCGGTGAAGCCTTTCCGTATTGAAACCGAGAAGATAATCGTGGAGGTATTGGGAACCGCGTTTAATATAAAAACCGACGACAAAGGGAGTTTTGAACTGTCGGTACTGCGCGGCAAAGTGAAGGTGACACAAAAAGCAAACGGTGAAACCGCCTACGTAGTAGCCGGAGAACAAGCCTCCGTCATCGACAATCATTGGCAGAAAACCCACAATGCAAACAGCACTTTGCTCAATAATTTTATCCGCAATATGCGATTCAAAGACGAACCGCTTGATCGTATTGTGCAGGTAATCAACCAGAATTCGAGCCGAAAGGTGGCGCTCAAAGGGACGACTATCAAAAATCACAAGCTCAACGTTAGGTTTTACAACAACGATGTAGAGACCATGACTGAGGTGATAAGTCTGGCACTTCACCTCACGCGCGAAGTGCGTCAGGACTCAATATTTATTTCGCAATGATTTACCGGAAAGTATCTCAATCATTTTGAATCTCTTACTATGCAAGCTTCGTATTGATTACTAATTGCTCGTTATTAATTATATAAGATGCTCAAACGCTGTTTATTTCTTTTTTTTATGTGCCTGGCTGTAACGCTGTTGGTTGCTCAAACGGATGAGCCGCTACAGCGTTCGTTGTCATTGCCTAAACAAAAGAGCACCGTGTATGAACTGCTGAACAAGATTGGAGAACTGTCGGGTTACAATTTTATTTACGACAGTAAATTGGTGGATAATGAGCGGAAAGTGAAAATAGCGGCAGCCACTTACAGCCTACGTGATGCAGTGTTTTTGGTATTAGGCAGCAACAGTTTTTCGTTGAAAATCGTTGACCGCTATATTCTTATTGATAAAAAAACTGCCCAGCCGATAGTGACTGTTTCGGCTCCGGCACCTCCCAGAAGCGATTCGCTGGTATACCTGATTGTGAGTGGAACCGTGTACGATAAAATAAATGAACAACCGGTGAGTGAATGTACGGTGGGCATCGATGGCACCAGCATCGGCACGGTTGCCAATGGCGATGGACGTTTCACACTGAAAATACCTCCCTCATTTAGAGATGCCACTTTGCATGTGTCGCATATCGGTTACGAATCACGCCAAATTCCGGTATCGCTTTTCGACGGCAATGCCCGCACCATTTATGTCAATCAGCGCATTGTGCCGTTACAGGAGGTAATTGTGCGCATGGTCAATCCACGCAAAATTGTGCAGGAGGCTATTGATTTTCGTGATCGTAACTACCCCTCAGAACCGGCCTATCTCACCTCGTTTTACCGTGAGGGAATCGAAAAAAAGAAGGAACTGCTCTATCTTTCAGAAGCGATCTTTAAAGTATTCAAACCGTCATACAATTCGGCATCAGAAGGGCAGATGAAGTTGCTGAAGATGCGTAAAATTACCAACGAAGCCATCAAAGATACGTTGGTGCTGAAAATGAAAGCCGGCCCGGAAGCCTCTTTGTTGCTCGATTTAATGAAAAATCTTCCCGACTTTATGGATCTGGGCGACTCCAACCCGTTTAACTACAACAAGGTAGACATGGTAACCTGCGACTCCCGTCTGGCACACGTGGTGGCTTTTGAGCCGAAAGCGGAGGTTACCGATCCGTTGTATCGGGGAAAGCTCTATATCGATGCCATCAATTCGGCACTGTTACGCGCCGAATTTGAGGTCGATCCGCGGCATATTGACCAGGCCACCTCACTGTTTATTGTGAAAAAAGGGAGAGGCGTACAGATTCATCCGCAGCAGGTAATATACAGCGTCACCTACAAAGAGTGGAACGGGAAGTACTACGTGAATCACCTGCGAGGCGACTTATTTTTTAAAATGAAGACAAAAAAACAGCTGTTTTTCAGCTCCATGCATATCTTCTTCGAATCGGTGACCTGCAAAATAGACACGCTCGATGTCAAGCCGTTTCCACGTACCGAACGGCTTCCGACAAGCAAAATCTTTGCCGATACCGCGTTTCGCTACGATGATGCCTTTTGGGGCGACTTCAATACCATTCTTCCCAACGGAACGCTAAGCGATGCCATCGACAGAATTGCTGCCAAAGTAGAATCGTCGGAGGAATAAGACAAGTCTTCCATTTCCCTGCTCAATCACATGTTTTGTGCCAATAATGTGATTTTTTACACATTATTGGCACAAAACATGTGATTGAGCAGGGTATTTCTCAAATGAAGACGTATATTTGCATCTTCATTTATAGAATTACTATGGAAATAAATCGAACCATCCTCCCCCAATTATTAGCTTGGCGTGATTCAAAAATAAGAAAACCTCTTATCTTACAAGGAGCGCGTCAGGTAGGTAAAACATGGATTTTGAAAAAATTCGGGAGTCATCATTTTGACAATGTTGCTTACTTCAATTTTGATGAACAACCCGAACTGAAACAGTTTTTTGAGCAGACAAAAGATGTGAAAAGATTGTTGTCAAACCTAACGTTTGTCAACGGAAAGCCGATCCTGCGGGAGAAAACCCTTATTGTTTTCGATGAAATAC
>Ga0302286_10003275_pt1 | contig 10956 bp, 9 predicted proteins | sample III_Fen_E2_3_FD_198765 | JGI IMG/M metagenome (GOLD analysis project Ga0302286, IMG submission 198765) | Peat permafrost microbial communities from Stordalen Mire near Abisko, Sweden - III_Fen_E2_3 | ecosystem: Environmental > Terrestrial > Soil > Wetlands > Permafrost | place: Sweden: Abisko...
AAGAGCTATGAAAACAATAATTTCAATATTGCGTTTTGATCTTCGTCCCTGGCTTGATAAAAACAATAAACAGGAAGATTTTTATTCTCCCGAATTGAGGTCAACCCCCTCAATTCAGGAGGAATTTCATACACACTTTATTACTGATTTCAGCTTTCCCGCCTTTTCGGTAAAGATCAAATATTATCAAAGATTGATTGATAATAGTATAACAGATTTTCTAAACAAGATAATCAGTGAAACAGAGGATGAAAGTGATAACCTGATAGCTTTTAAACTCAAAAAGGCAAATGGAAAGATTAAATCACTTATGACAGAAATAAATGATTTGATACTTTTGAAAGATTATGATTTGAATCTGATTGCTTCAAAACACAGTGATTTTAGCATAGACAGGCAACACAAAGAAGCTACTTACATTTTCCAATACATGCTTACAGCTTTAATCAAATGCTATTTAGAAATTCAACACCATTTTTCTACTCATATTCACGAAGATGATACAATGGCAATAACTGACATTTATAGCCGTATTTTAAACAGATCAGCTCCAGAATATATATCTATTCGAGAAATTCAAATCGTCTCTATTGCTCCGATAGAGATTAGGAAGAAAACCAGGAATACAGAATGTCTTTCTTTTAAATACACTAAACTTCAAAGACAAAGTGGCAATATATCTGACCTTATGGATAGTTTAAAAAAAGGTGAATGTATTGCCCACGACACTTCATTTACTGATTTCAAACATGCTTTTTCAGGCGTTCATGTCGACAACCCAATCCGCTGGACAGGAGCAAAGAGTGATTTACCATACCTTATAAAGCTACTAAATAACGAACACAACGTTCTAACCTTTCCGGGAAATAGTATCTGGAAGATAGTTTGCGAATGTTTTGTTGATAAGGATGGGCAACGATTCACCGAGCAAAGTTTACGCGACCAGAAACAACCGAAGATTACAAAAGAAAACATAATAAAAGCAGCAAAACTAATGAAATAACACACTCCGCACTCCGTACTCCATAAATAAAAACAAGAAAATCATTAAAAGACCAACGATAAATCGTTGGTCTTTTTCAATTTACACATACCACTCCGTACTCCGTACCTACTCCGCACGGAGTGTTCAAGCCTCATTTACCCCTATAAATTCATGTAATTTTGTATCAAACGATGCTCGAAAAAGAGGCTCTCGGGCATTGTTGGAGCCTCAAATTTTTAATGCATAAAAAATTTGAATCATGCAAGAAACTCTTTTGCAAAACGAAATTTCATTTAACGATATGCCAAAAGCATTGGCTTATCTTATTAGCAAGGTTGAAAAATTAGAAACCTTACTAAGTTCAGTAACGTCGGAGCAGCACGAATCCGACAAGTGGTTTAATATACAAGAGTTGTGCGAATTTTTGCCCGACAAGCCTGCCCGGCAGACTGTCTATGGATGGATTGGTCAGCGACTTATTCCTTACCACAAAAAAGGAAAAAAACTTCAATTCTTGAAAAGTGAAATTGAGGCTTGGTTAATTGGCGACAAACGTAAATCAGTTGCCGAACTCCATGCTGAAGCAGCAGCATTTGTCGCTAATAAGAAAGGAGGTTTAAAATGAATGACCCTAAAACTATTGGCGAAATCCTGACCGATTATTTCTCGAATAGTCAGGAATCTTTTGCAGTTGCTTTTCGCAAAAACTTTGTTTCAGGAAAGCCTGAAGCAAAGCAGGAAAATTTATCCTGTATTGTTTGTCCAAACAATGTAAACAGTCCGCTAAATGACAGACTGGAAGATTGGCTCGACAATCAAGATGTTATGCAAATGCTGCATATTAGCCCACGCACCTTACAAACTTTACGTTCAAATGGTATACTGCCATTCTCGCGTATTGGAAACAAGCTCTATTATCGTCGCTCTGACATTTCTCAAATTCTTAATAATCATTATACAATGACAAAAATCAAGTATTATGGAGGCAAGAAATAAAGAGTCGATATTATTAAAAACTCATTATGGTATTGATATTTATGCACACATATTGAGGTTGTATTATCCGGGTCAAACAGTCCTCTCCCTTTCGGGGAGGACTTGTCCTCCAACTAAAAACCCATTTAATTCCGATAAATCAACATTAAATATTTTTATTGAAAAGGAAGCGGTTTTGGATAATGCTTTGGATAATGAGTTTGCACGGCATTCGGATAGCGAAAACGCTATCCCAGCCGGCGATGCATTCGACTTTGCCGAACTGCATTATAAGAAAAAGGACAATGAACTAATAAAAACACTTAACCATGATTTGCACTTGCACATTGGAGAGAAAAGGGATTTTTACGCCAACAGGAATAAAGTTATCCAGACACATGAATTAAACGAAATAGCACCAACACCTTCCCCTTCGGGGAGGCTTGGTGGGGCTTCATTTTCTTTCTTCAAAGCTCCGGTAAAGAATATTATACCACATAAGTCTGCAACCTTGTTGCAAATTTACAATGCAATCACAGGTAATTTCTACAAAGAGCGTACAGATAAACTTAGGTCAATCACTGATACAAAGCAAGCACGACAATTCAAAGCAAACAACTTTGACTACTGTACTTTTTCGGGAACTTTCACTTCCCGAAATGACAAAAACCTTGTGCAACACTCAGGTTTAATGGCGGTCGATTTCGACCACCTGTCAAACCTCGAAGAAGTCCGTCAAGCCTTGCTTGCCGACGAGTATTTCGATACGCAATTGCTTTTTGTCAGCCCTTCAGGTGACGGATTGAAATGGATAATTCCAATCGACACCTCTAAAACTCCACATAGCGAATACTTCGCCGCAGTGGCTAACTACATTCTTAAAACCTATAGCATTGAAGTTGATAAATCTGGGAAGGATGTTTCCCGAGCCTGCTTTTTACCCCACGATCCAAATGCATTTATCCACCCAAATAACCTTTAACAACATGAGCAAGAAAATATTTAATCCAGCAGACTGGACAGAAATAAATAAAACTGAACCCAAAGCAGCCACAAATACTAAACCTGTTCAATCAACCAGTCCAATTCCTCCCCTTGGGGGAGGTCAGGAGGGGTCTTCTGACATTGAAACTATCACCCAACGAATTGAATCTACCGCAGTCGATATAGCTCCAAACTATGCTGATTGGCGTGACCTTGGCTTTGCACTTGCCGACGAGCTTGGAGAATCCGGCAGAGCCTATTATCACCGACTAAGTCGGTTCTATAAAGATTATAATTCAACAGAAGCCGACAAACAATTTGATGCATGTCTTAAAGCACACGGACATGGTGTTACCATTAAAACATTCTACCACCTTGCCAAATCAGCCGGTGTAAATGTAGGAATCCCAAAAGTAAAAGAATCAAAGCCAAACTCAAAAGTTGAGGAAAAGGCGGAAATTGAGGATATGTCAGATACAGAACTTTCCCCCTCTCCAAATGGAGAGGGGTCAGGGGTGAGGTGTTTTCCTTCCGAAATCTTTGACCAATTACCCGATTTACTTCGTCGCATTACCGTCAAAGGCACTTCACCCGAGGACAAAGATATTTTGTTGCTTGGTTCATTGGTTACCATGAGTTCGTGCTTTCCGAACGTGTACGGAGTATATGCTGAACGTGAAGTTTTCGCCAACCTTTTTTTATTTGTAACTGCACAGGCCTCAGCTGGAAAAGGAAGACTCACGCTATGTCGTAAATTGGTAGAACCAATTCACAAGGCACTCAGGGAACAAAACAAAGCTGAATTCGAAGCCTATCAACGTGACCTGACAGAATATGCAACAGCCAAAGGTGATAAAACAAATATGGAAAAACCACAGGAGCCACCGCTCAAAATGCTTGTCATTCCAGCCAACAACAGTGCAACGGGATTGTTCCAAATCCTCAATGATAACAAAGGAAAAGGATTGATTTTTGAAACAGAGGGAGACACGCTTGCACTCACCTTCAAATCCGAACACGGTAATTATTCCGATGGTTTCCGCAAGGCGTTCCACCACGAAACAATTACTTACAACCGCCGCAAAGACCGGGAGTTTGTCGAAATTGATATGCCGCGCCTTTCGGCACTGCTATCAGGAACACCACGACAAGTATCAACACTTATTCCAAATGCCGAAAACGGTTTATTCAGCCGTTTTATTTTCTACTTCATGAACATTCGTTACGAATGGAAAGACGTGTTTGCCGGAGAAAGTGGTCAAACACTCGACCACTATTTCGATCATTTGGGTACGCAATTTCATGAGCTGTACAAATGCCTAGAAAGTCAGGACAAACCCATGCGGTTTTGTCTGACAGTTTCACAGCAACAGCAGTTCAATAGCTACTTTGAGCAAACACAAATTCAGTACATTGAACTTTGCGGAGAAGATTATATTGGCACTGTTCGCCGCTTAGGCTTGATTACATTTCGCATAGCGATGATTCTCACGACACTGCGTATAATGGATCATGGAGAAGTGCATTCACCACTTGTTTGTTCCGACACCGATTTCGCTGTCGCAATGGAAATGGTCAAAGTGCTGGTTCAACATGCTGCGTATGTTTTCCAACAACTCCCAACCGATTCGGCCACTAAAGTACAACCCAACCAAAAACAACAGTTTTTAAACATGCTCCCGACTGAATTCGACCGCCAAACTTATTTGTCGATTGCTCAAAAACTAAATATACCAGCTAAAACAGCTGAGAAACAAATTGCACGTTTCGCCAAAACAGGATTAATAAATCATTTTGCACATGACAAATACCGTGTTAGTGAGAGTAGATGCAAACATATTTGACTATGCCGAGTGCAACCGACATTCGCACGAAGTGCAAATATAAAAAGCTACAATCAAAACAACTCAAATTTCCTTCACTTAAATTATTTCTATCACAATTTTGGCAACAACGCTTGTTTATTGCCAAAATTGTGATACATTTGCCTACATATTTTTTCACATGATTACAACAACCGACATATTAAATTTTGCTTTCACCCACAGGGTGTTTACACGCAAAGACCTAATCGCCGATTTAAAAAATCAGGCTCAGGATAATTCACTCAGTTCACTGTCCGAACAACTGGATAGACTATTAAAGTCCAAACAATTAGTTCGTATTGAACGTGGGGTTTATGCTTTGTCCGACAATGCAAAAAAAGAATTTAGTATCATTTGTACAGACGATATAAAACGATTAAATCAACAAATCAAAACTCAGTTCCCATTTGCCAATTACTGTATTTGGAACAGCAAAGCCATAATGTCTTATATGCACCACATTCCAAACTTAAATTTTATATATGTGGATGTCGAACGTGAGGTAGTAGAATCAGTTTTCAATTTGCTGAATACCGATAGTTCTCAACGGGTTTTCTTAATGCCCGACCAAACCGATTTCGACCGCTACATTAGCGGTTCAGAGGCAATTATTATCCGTCCGCTAATATCGGAAGCCCCTTTGCAAACCGTTGAAGGCATAAACACTCCAACAGTAGAGAAAATATTAGTGGACATTATTGGAGATGTAGAATTCTCTTTTTTGCAAGGAAACGAAATGCACTCTGTTTATACCAGTATTTTTGAACGGAACAATGTGAACAAAAATAAATTATTGCGCTATGCTACTCGTCGGGGCAGGAAACAAGAGGTGGAACAACTTTTAAACACAAATAAATTATGATACAACCCGACAGCCGAACAATAGAATGGATGCAACAGGTAGCTGCCGAAAATAATTTTTCGAATATCACGCTTATAGAAAAAACGATTCGGGCATTTTCGCTACTCGAATTATTGGCTTTATCGGGATGCCCTTTTGTTTTTAAAGGAGGTACAGCACTAATGCTTCATTTAGATAGCGCAAAGCGACTTTCTATTGATATTGACATTATTTGTCCACCGGGTACAAATATCGAAGACTATTTGCAGAAAAATGCACAAAACTACGGCTTTGATGAGATTAAGTTAGTCGAACGTGTTAGTGCTCAAAATGTTCCTAAAACACATGCAAAGTTTTTTTATCTGGTTACTTATGTTACCGGTCCCGATACAGAATGTATTTTGCTTGATGTTCTTTTTGAAGATATACATTACAACAATGTGGTAAAATTGCCCATTCAAAGCCGCTTCATAAAATCAGAAGGTGAACCTGTATCAGTAAACGTGCCATGTAGTGCCGATTTATTGGGTGATAAACTCACAGCTTTTGCTCCAAACACGACGGGAATACCCTACTTCAAAGGTGAGAAAAATTGTTCGATGGAAATAATCAAGCAACTTTTCGATATTGCCTCCTTGTTTGACATTACGGACGACCTAACGATTGTATCCGACACCTTTCAGAAGTTTGCAGCCGTAGAATTGCAGTATCGCGAACTCGACCATAAAAACATAACACAGGTACTTGACGATATTTATCAAACTTCGCTGTGTATTTGTATGAAAGGACAAGTCGATCCCGAAAATTTCACCCTGCTTCAGGATGGCATAAAGCGAATACAAAACTTTATTCATAGCGAGAAATATAATATCGATAGTGCGGTGATAAATGCTTCAAAAGCTGCTTATGTTTCCGTGTTGATAGCAAACGAAATAACAGAAGTAGCCCATTTCGACCCAAATAATATTGAGCTACTACGAAATGCAATTATTGAATCTCCATTGCCAACAAAACTAAACAAGCTCAAAAAAGCAAATATAGAAGCATTCTTCTATTGGAATGAAATAAGTAAACTGAGAAACAAAGAATAATGCAACTCATTGTCAGAAGTTGTCAGAACAAAAAAGATATTAGCAAACCATTTTAAAACAAATATTATGTCAGACTACAGTAGTTACACAGAAAGAGATGCTTATTCCGAAGACACTTTACTTGCTATCAACAGCAAAACAATGGAAATCGAATTAGGCACACAAGCGGACTTCGTTCCCGGTTGGGAAACTTATGAAATCCAAAGCCTTATTCGAAACAACGAAGATAATTCAGGCAAAGAAGCGGATATAGATGCCACATACGAATTAGCTTCTTCATATTTCTTTGTACGATAAAATCAGCACAAGATGATACTCGATTTAAACGGGAATACTGTCACAACTGTTCATAAAATTTGCATTTCCAACTATAAGAAGGATAAATTCTTGACAACTATGCCAAGCCTCCAATGGACTGATAATTTTAATCTGGCATGTTGTTTTGAAAATGAACAGGAAGCATTTGAGTTTTCTGAGAATGAAAATGTTCAGAAAATTATCGGAGATGAACTGGAACTTTATATTTGGACTGACACAAGGCTATCCATTTACGATAACAATTAAATTTGATTAACCAGATTACAACACAAATTTTTGAGTATGAAATATCTCGAATGGAATAATATCATATCAGAGTTTTTTTTCAATCCAGCAAACGCAGGAAAAGATATTCATTTACACTTAACCAGGAATGATATTATTACCATAGCGAGTCTTCATTTCAATGAAGAAACTGAAGATGAAATTTGGGCAGACTTTGTTGGAAAAATAAAATTCGGATTGCCGGGTGCAAGCGGGAATGTAATTGCAAGAGCAAAGTATGCGTATGAAAAGCGAAACTTGAAAAGCATTGATTCCATAGAAATAAAATATCCACCATACATATCATACTTAGTTTTCTTGGTTCTTCCTTTAATTGAAGACAGCGTTGGTTGCAACAATCAAAGGGCAAACAATTATTATGGTAGACTTAACGATTTTTTAAAAAGAAACCAAATAAATGACACTATTGGCACAAATGATTTTAGCAACAATAATATTAATTGTTTGTGGGGTGATTTAGTAAATTGGGCTAACGTTAAAAATAATGGAGATTTCGGTTTGTTTAATGTTATTCCGTTTACAAACGCTAATTGGATTTATGTTGGAAAAGTTTTTTCTCAATGCGTTTTACCACCTAAATTTTTAAATCGTTTGCCGGCATTATTTGAATCTATTGGTTTAGTCCCAGATACTCATTACGATGACCGATTGTTACAAGAAAAAATTAAGAACAGCAGAACAGATTTAATTCCAAAAAGCACGTTAGATTTTTTGAAAAAAGATGATGAGTTGTCAAACTCCATTATTCAAATAATACAACGTCAATATAAAAAATGGACAGGAGAAACACACGAAGAAATTGAAGACGGAACAACTCTACGAAAGAAAAGAAATTACACAGTTGCACCTTTATTTCTTCAATTTAAAGTAAACACTAATGACGAGGAAATTAAGTTTTCTTATAGAATGTATTCTTCAAATGACTATCCTGAAGATTTGAAATTTGGAGAATACGAGAATTTGTATGAGATAAACGGCTGGTCAAAAACATTGCCTATCTTCTTCAAAGATGGGCTTGAACTTAAAGACAGTTTCAATAAGTGGATTGCCAAGTTTCCTGATCGCGATGTGAGATTATTTGTAAGTGCAGGAACATTTCAATTAAGTAATGACTTTTGGATTGAAACAGATTTTCTTTCAAAAACAGAACGAATGTATTTGCTATGCAAAAACACTAAACAAGAGACAATCAAAGAGTGGGGAAAAACATTTAGTAACAATAACTTCAAACAAGAAGATTTTGAAGGTTTACCCGAAAATTATTCATTGTTTTGGTTTCGACATCCAGTACAAGGTCATTCTGAAATCTCAATTCTTACACTCTACACAGAAAAACGTATAGAATTTGTTGGTGGGCTAAAAGTGAATTTCAGAACTTATTCCAATGAATTTTTACCAGAAGTTGAAATCGCAAATTCAGACGGCAACGAAAAAGTTTATCTGCAATATAAAGGAACAGACGAAAAAATAATTCTTTCTAAAAAAACATCACTCAACAACTGTTGGTTGTTGCCAGAAAAGATGTTATTAAACACCGATTTCTACATAAAAGTTGAGGATGAAAATTTTTCAGGTAATGAGCTTGCATACAATTTCATTTCATCAGATAATACAGCAATAAACGTTGACGGATATAAATTGCCGAAGCGAGATTCCTTTGGAAGAAACATTTCAACTGATTCGGAACAATATTGTTTAGGTAGCAATATCGTCAATCCAATGACTTCAAGCAAAAGATATTCTTGTGCTTTAAGTTGGATTTTTACTTCTGTAAATCAAGAAGTCAACACAGATATTTCAACTGCAGTATTCAATAATCATAAAGGAAATAGCCTTTCCAATTTTCTTTCTTTGAAAGGTGCACTAACAACCGAAGATTTTTTTAAAGCATTTGAGTTTTATTATTCAAAAGAGTTTTCAGAACATCAAATTAATTCAAATTTTAATCTTACAAAACTAAAAAGGGCATCAATAAACTTTTATGATTTCATCGGAATACTTGACTACGATTATGAAACAAAGAGCATTGTACTTAATCCACCTCAATTTATTTTTATCCCGACACCACTAGGAAGAAAGGTTTTGCTTATTGGAGCTAGAGATACTGCACTTATTGAATCAATCATAAATACTGCACCAACACATAATCTACAAGTAGAAATAATAAAACAATTTTCCTCAAATGAAAGATTGCTTTTACCCGATGCAATAACAATTAAAGCACATGGAACAGCAAGTGAAAATTATGGAGAAAGAAATATTAAAGAATTGGCGGACAAGTTGAAAATAACATTTTCAAACGACTACTTTCCACAATTAGCACTTCAAGAATTTTCTGCAAACATTACTGACTACGAAAATTCGTTACAGGAGATTGATGAAAATGATTACGATTGGGCAAGATATATTTTCAATCCTGAAACTTTGGTTTTTGAAAAAAGTGAAACTTCACCTTTTGACAAATCATTCTCATTAATTTGTTACAAATTGAATGAATACACACATCAGTTTAAACTTTGGAAAGACAATAAGTGCTACCAAATTGATATGAATTGGGGAAGATTTATTGCATTGAAACATTTCAATAAAAATGTGATATTATATGACAGTGGTAGTAACAAAGTTGCCATTCCGATCGAAACACCTTTGCCAAGATTATTATCAGAAGCCATTATGTTGTTAAGTGGATTAGCACCCGAATTCAAAATAATAGACGGAAAGAAATATAGAATTTTTGAAAATGCAATTGGCATTTTCACTCAAAACTTATTCAGATTAAAATTAGGCCAAACAGCTATAAATAAGACATTATGAAAGACCCTATTGGTTCGTTTGAAACCATTAAAGAAAATTTTATACGTTACGTAAAAACAGCTTTCGGAACAAAGTTTGATGGCGTTGAACAAGAACGCTACGATTTATTGAACTATGATAAAGTTCTTTATCGCAAACCTTGGATTGAACCTCTGCCCGACTATGTTTCAAGTGGCAAAAAAATAAACGATTTAACTGCAGAAGATTTAGGATATGCATTGAGTGAAATTGAAGCAAATACATTTAAAGGGCTTGTAAATACTGGTCTTGTTGGAAATTTCCCATTGCATTCACACCAAGCAGAAATGTTGAAAGAAACATTGCTCGGAAATAATTGCATAATTACTTCGGGCACGGGTTCAGGAAAGACGGAATCGTTTTTACTTCCATTGTTTGCTCAACTTTCAAAGGAACTTGCTAATTGGCAAGCACCAAATCAAAAATCAGCAAATATAGATACTTGGTGGAAAAAAAATGGTGGACTTCCAGCAAGTCAAATTGTCAATAATTCAAATTTCACTCTAAGTAACGGAGTAAGGCAACGCCAACACGAAACAAGAAAAGCAGGTGTTAGAGCCTTAATTCTTTATCCAATGAATGCTTTAGTAGAAGATCAGATGAGCCGTTTGCGTAAAGCCTTAGATTCTGACGATACAAGAAATTGGTTAAGTGAAAATACAAATGGTAATGCAATTTATTTTGGACGATACAACGGCAGTTCACCTGTTGCCGGTGAATTAAAAAAGATAAAAGATGACGGTACTTTCACAATCAACACCAAAAAAGTAAATAAACTTA